>Ga0156226_1022_pt1 | contig 23209 bp, 21 predicted proteins | sample RifCSPlowO2_12_FD_107874 | JGI IMG/M metagenome (GOLD analysis project Ga0156226, IMG submission 107874) | Betaproteobacteria bacterium RIFCSPLOWO2_12_FULL_62_13
GATGCCGCGCGCGCCGGCGTCGAAAAGTTTCGGGATCAGCTCGCGCACGCTCTTTTCCTCGACCACCGTGCTCAGCTCCACCCAGTTGGGATCGGCCAGCGTCGACACCGTCGGCGTGGCGAGCGCAGGCAAGATCTTCAGCACGGCATCGACCTTCTCGCGCGGAACGTTCATCGACAGCAGCACGCGGGTGGCGGCGGCGATCGCGCCCTTGAGCAGCATCAGCATGCGGTCGATCTTGGCGCGCTTCCACGCATCCGCGGCGGCTGCGCGGTTGGCGATGAAACGCGGCGTGCTCTGCAACACCACGTCGATGATCTGCAGGTTGTTGGCGCGCAACGACGAGCCGGTCTCCGAAACGTCCACGATCGCATCCGCGAGGATCGGCGGCTTGACTTCGGTCGCACCCCAGGAAAACTCGACGGTCGCGTTGACGCCGTGCTGCGCGAGGAAGCGCTTCGTCATGCCGACCGCTTCGGTGGCGATGCGGCGGCCTTCGAGGTGCTTCACCGACTTGAACGGCGAATCCTCCTTGGACGCGAGCACCCAGCGCACCACGCCGTAGTTGGGCCACGGCGCGCGCAGGTCGGCGAGTTCCGCCACGTCGGCGTCGTTCTCCAGTATCCAGTCAAGCCCGGTGATGGCGCAGTCGAGCACGCCCTGGCCGACGTAGCGCGCCATCTCCTGCGGGCGGATGAGAATGCACTGGATCTCCGGGTCGTCGATGTCCGGATAGTACGAGCGCCCGGAAATGCGCAGGTCGTAGCCCGCACGCACGAAAAGCTTCTGCGTCGTCTCCTGCAGACTGCCTTTCGGGATGCCCAGCCGCAAGAGGTTGGTTGTGTCTGCCATTTTCGTTTTCTCTCGCTGTGGTCATGCCCGATCGGGGCCGAGGTACCGTGCATGGGACAGGCCACGCGCTGCGATTATGCCATTACCTGGGAGACGGTTCCCGGCCCGGCGCCGTTCGCGGGCGCGGGGACACCGGCGATACTGAGCGGGAACGCGCAGCTGTCACGGCCCGTTGAAGGCCGTCAGAGGTAAAATACACACATGAGCGATGCTGACCTCAAGCGTTGGGCTGAAACCTGGGACCGCGCCGGGCGCGAGCTTGCACTTTTGCGGCGCCGCGAACTCGAGCGCATGACCGACGAGCAGGTGAAGGCGGCGGCCTTGGACCTGCTCAGCATGCCGATGTCGGAGGACCTGCCGGCACGGAGTGGGTCTGGCCTCGTCGAGCAGCAGCGCTGGTTTTCCCGACTGCTCGTTCCGAGATGAAAACTGTCCTCGGGGCGGCCCTCGAGGTGCAGCGTTTGCTTTCGCAGGCTAACGAGCAGTTCTGCTTCATCGGCGGTATCGCCCTGCAACGCTGGGGGGAGCCCCGCCTGACCCGGGACGTGGACGTCACGGTACTCTCGCATTTTGGCGACGAAGGCCCAACCGCCGATCGACTGCTCGCTGTTTTACGGCCGCGTATTGGGGACGCACGCGAGTTTGCTATTCGCAACCGCGTCTTGCTCCTAAAAAGCGAAGGTGGCATCGCCGTCGACGTGGCTTTTGGAGGCTTGCCTTTTGAGGAACGGTGCGTGGGCCGATCGAGCGAGTGGGCACTGACGCCCGGGGCAATTCTCCGCACGTGTTCGGCCGAGGACCTGATCGTCCTGAAGGCATTTGCATCCCGACCGCAGGACTGGCTGGACGTCGAGTCTGTCGTGATCCGGCTGGGTGATCGGCTGGACTGGCGACTCGTATTCGCTGAACTGGAACCGCTCGCGGCAGTGCGTGGCGGCACGGAGATCACGTCGCGGCTGCGACGCATGGTGGAAAGTTAACGAGGCGGTCCAGCCGCTGCCGCGGGAAGTTGCGATTTGCCCCCGACGCCGAACTCGTCACGCCCCATCAGTCACGCTCCACCAGTCACGCCCCATCAGTCACGCTTCATCAGTCACGCTTCATCAGTCACGAATTCCCAACGATCAGTCCACCTTGAGGTCGAGTATCCCCGATTTCGGTGTGAAGCCGAGGCCGGGCGCGGTGGGGAGCGTGACCGTTCCGTTGACCGGGCCGGGCGCGTTGTCGAAGGTCGATTCGATGCACTTCCAGCCCTGCCAGTGGAACTCGACGCGCCCGCCGTTGGGCACGCCGGCGTGGAGATGCATGTTGAGGTGCGGATAGTTGCCGCCCATGGCCAGCGGGACGTTGAACGCCTGCGCCATTCCCGCCGCCTTCAGCCCCTGCGTGTAGCCGCCGATGTCGCGCACGTTGGGCTGCAGGTAATCCACCGCCTCGCGCACCAGATACTCGCGGAGGTACATGAGATCCGAAGTGGCGGTGCTTCCCGCCGCGATGGGAATCGTCGTCTGCGTCCTCAGACGCGCCATCAAGCGCGGGTCGCCGTTCAGCACCGGATCCTCGAACCACGTCAGGTGGTACGGCTCGCACAGTTTTGCCAGGCGCAGCGCCTGCGCGTAAGTCGCGCCCTTGTTGGCGTCCATCATGATCTCGATCCCGGGACCGACCGCTTCTCGCAGCGCGCGCACGCGCTCCGCATCATTAAGAATGTCCGCATCGGTGGGCTCCCCGAGGATTTCATCGTAAGGGTTGGACCCTTTCGCGACCACCATCTTGAGGCTGGTCTGGCCCTGCGCGATCAACATGCGTGCGACCTCGATCAACTCGTCGATCGTGTAGCGCGGCAGGCCGAACGTGATGTAGGCCGGCAGTCGGGCGTGCGCGCCGCCCAGCAGTTTCCAGATCGGCTGGCTGAGCGCCTTGCCCTTCACATCCCACAGCGCGATGTCGATCAGGCTCGCGGCGCAGTTCCACGCGCCGATGAAATACTTGCGGGCGGTCGCCCAGAAGAGCTTGGTGCGGACTTCCTCCGGGCGCAGCGCGTCCATGCCGTCGATCACCGGCGCGGCCTCGCGATTGATGAACTCGCGGATGCCGTGCCGCAGCGGATAAGTCGAGAGCGAATGGCCCTTGAGCCCGTCGTCGGTCTCGATCTCGACGAAGTTGGCCATCGCGTGCTGCGTCTCCTTCACGAGCGGAAACGTGAACGGAATGCGCAGCACCCAGCAGGTGACTTTGCGGATCTTCATGGGTTTCTCCGTCTTGCTTTCGTCACGCGGGCAAAAAGCGCGGCTCCGTATCGAGACGTTCCAGGCGTTCGAAGAGCGCCGCGGAACCCTTGGCATCCGCGCCAGCGGTCAGCAGCGTGAACTTGCGGCGCAATTCCGCGCGGTTGAGCGGGCTGCGCGGCATGCCTTTGAAGGTGTCGCTGTCGCGCGCCACCTCGCGACCGTCCTTCAGCCGCACGATGATGCGCGTGCTTCGGGGTGAACGGCCTTCCTGCGCGCGCAACTCCACGCTGCGACACGCCGCACGTATTGCAGGATCGTCGAGCGCGCCCGCGTCGAACGATTTCGGATCGTCGGGATCGCGAAACAAAGCGAGCGCAACGCAGAACGGCACGCTGTACTGCGCCTGCATGATGTCGCCCGGCTCGGTGATGTTGTGATGAGTCAGGAGCCGGTCGCTGCCCTCGATAACGATTTTCGCGACGTCAGCGCTTCCGAACCCGTGCTCCGACATCAGCTCGCGCAACGACTGGACCGGGGTGTGCGCATTGATGTGGCAGGCGTAGCGCTTGAGGCAGATGCGCATCACCTCCCAGTTCTTGCCGAGTTCTCCTGTCAGCAGCTTGGGATCACAATCGCGCTCGCGGCAATACGCCTCGAGAAACCCGAATTTGCCCTCGAGGATGGTCTCGGGCCCGGTGTAACCTTCGGCTGCCAGCCGTGCCGCGAGGATGCCGGATTCCGAGGCGCGCCCCAGGTGCAGCCGCTTTACCATCGCGCCGCTCTTGGACTTGGTGAAAGCGAGCAATCCCGAGGACAATGAGCCGGCGATGCCGATCGCATTGGCGAGCGCCCCCGCATTCAACCCGAGTACGCGCCCGGCCGCCACGGCAGCGCCGTAGCAACCGGTGAGTCCCGGCGCGTGAAATCCGAGCTTTTCGGGGCTGTGGTGCGTCGCCGCGGCGATGCGAAACATGACTTCGCAGCCGGCGACGAATGCAGCAATTGCGGTCTTGCCGTCGGCCCCGGTTTCCTCGCACGCGGCCAGCACCGCCGGCACGAGCGTCGCCCCCGGATGCGCTCCGACGCCGGGATCGCGCACGCTGTCCTGCTCGTAGGCATGCGCGAACACGCCGTTGGCGAGCGCCGCGTACGGCGCGTGGACGCGAGACCCGGCAACACCGAGTATCGAGCAGGGGCCACCGCTGCCGTAACGGCGCGCGTAATTCGCGACCAAGCGGCTCCACGGAAACTGCGCGCCGAACGTGGCGACCCCCACCGTGTCGATGATGCAGTCCTTGGCGCGCTCGACAACAGCGGTCGGAATGTCCGCAAACGCGAGCTCGGCGGCGAATTTTCCCAGAACTTGTGCAGAGGTAGGCATGGGGTCGGTGAAACACGGAGTTGGCAGGGCAAGCGAGAGATTACCCGCCCCCGCCGTGTTCTTCAAGCCGCGTCTCGCAAGTTGCGCGCGTTGTGACCAAGAGCTAAGCTCACGGCGCCAACAAGAACCGTCCCAAACCCACTCGCTGCGATCATGTCACTTCCCATCTCCAACAAGCGGCCGGCGCCCGATCGGGTGCTGGCCGACATTGCGAAGTACGCAAGCCGGCAGGATGTCGGGAGCAGCGCAGCATACGAACTCGCCCGCTACTGTCTCATGGATGCGCTCGGCTGCGCCTTGCAGGCATTCGAGGCGCCCGACTGCGTGAAGCTCCTTGGCCCCGTCGTCCCGGGAATCGTCGTGCCGCACGGCGCGAGAGTGCCCGGCACGCAATTTCAACTCGATCCCGTCACCGCGGCGTTCAACATCGGCTGTCTCATCCGCTGGCTCGACTTCAACGACACCTGGTGGGCCGGTGGCCATCCGTCGGACAACATCGGCGGGATTCTCGCCACTGCCGATTTTCTGAGCCGAACCCGCATCGCCGCGGGCAGGAGACCGCTGTTCGTGCGCGAGGTCATGACGGCCGTGATCAAAGCGTACGAAATCCAGGGCGTGATCGCGATCGAGAACAGCTTCGATCGCCTCGGGCTCGACCACGTCGTGCTGGTGAAAGTCGCCTCCACTGCGGTGGTCACGCACCTGCTGGGCGGCACGGTCGATGAAATCGCCAGCGCGCTGTCCAACGCCTTCGTGGATGGCGACAGTCTCATGGTCTATCGCAAGATGCCGAATGCCGGTCCGCGCAAGTCGTGGGCGGCGCCCGATGCCACGAGCCGCGCGGTGCAGCTCGCGCTGATGACGATGCGTGGCGAGATGGGCTATCGCTCCGCGCTCACGGCGAGAACCTGGGGTTTCTACGACGTGCTGTGCCGCGGCCGGCCACTGAAAATAGCGCGGCCCTACGGTTCACACGTGATCGAGAACATCCAGTTCAAGATCGCCTATCCCGCGCAGCGTCACACGCAGACGGCGGCCGAATGCGCGGTCCGGCTGCATCCGTTGGTGCAAGACCGGATGGACGAGATCGAGAAAGTCATTCTGACGACACACGAGCTGGCGCTGAAGATGGTGAGCGCAAGGGGACCGTTGCCGACTTCCGCCGCGCGAGATCATTGCCTGCAGTATGTCGTCGCAGTGGGGCTCATCTGCGGCGACATCACGAGCGCGAGCTATGAGGACGAGTTTGCCGCCGACCCGCGAATCGATACGCTTCGCGCCAAAATGGCGGTCCGGGAGGACAAGCGTTACACGCGTGGCTATTATGGTCCCAAGCGCTGCAACGCCAACGCGGTACAGGTGTTCTTCAAGGACGGATCGAAGACGCCAAAAGCCGAGGTTGAATACCTGATCGGGGACGCCCGCCGCCGCAAGGAAGGACTGCCCTTGCTGGAACGGAAGTTCAGGGCCAATCTTGCGCGCCGCTTCCCCGCCAGGCAGCAGGCGGCGCTCGCCGAATTTTTCAGCGATCAGCAGCGGCTGGAAGCGATGCCGGTGAATGAATTCATGGACCTGCTCGTCATATGAAGCTTGCGAGCAGCGCCATCAGCTCTCCGGTCTCCCGCACCGACAGTCGTTCGAGGTTGTCCAGCAAGTCGAGCGTGCGCCCGAGCTGCGGCTCCTGCAATCCCACGCCCAGGCAATCGCGAACTTTCGCGCGATGTTGCTCCGGGTCCACCGGCTCGCCCCACGTTCCCGGCGGTTTCGCGCATACCTTGCGATGTTTCGTCCCGTCACTGAGCGTGATCTCCACTTCGACGCGCATGTTGCGAGTGTCGCGCGAGAGGGCCGGATCCCTCACGACTGTCGTCTTGCCCAGCAGTTCCACCATGTCGCTGCGGAAGCGGCGCTCGTCGGTAAATGAGTCGATCCCGACTTTGCCGTCCAGCAACGCTGCGGCGGTGGTGTACTGGAAGCTGAACTTTCCTTCGAGACCCGAGCGCGGCTGCGGGCGATCCGCGTCATCGATCTCCGGCGTCAGGATGCGCACCTCGCCGACGCGGGCCGGATCGCCGATGGCGCCGCGCAGTTGCAGCGCGGCGGTAATGGCAAAGTGCGTGGGATACTTGGACGGATAGAACTTGATCGCCATGCCGGGATCGACGCATCGGTATGGGCGGCCGAATTCGAGCAACGCGCCGTAATCGAAGTGTTTGGGAAAGAAGGTCGCGACATAGCCGTGCGGCGCTTCGAGGATGCCCGGGTTGGCGATGAAGCCACGTCGGGCCAGCAACGCGGCTTCCAGGCCGGCCGCCGCAGCGTTGCCGCAGTGCGTGCATTTCACCATCGAACCGGTATTGGCGGGCAGGCCCCCGCAGCGCGATGCCGCCATGCCGAGCGCATTGGCGAGCTGCTGCGGATTGAGGCCGAGCAGGTGGGACGCGGCGACCGCTGATCCCATCACGCCGACGACGCCCGGCGTATGAAACGGCAGAGACCCGCGCGCGTGACTCGAAGCCAGCAACACGCGGCCCTGCATTTCGAAGCCCTTCGCGCAGGCTGTGATGATTTCACGTCCGTTCGCCTGGTGGGCTTCAGCCAGGGCCAGCGCAACCGGCACCGTGGGCGACACCGCGTGCGTCGGCGGGCTGGACATCGGCTCGAAATCGAGCACGTGCATCGAGACGGCGTTGGTGTAGGCAGCGAATAGCGGTGAAGTCCTGAAGCCGAACCCCCAGACCGAGGCACGCGGACCGCAGTCCATCTCACGCACGTATTCCGCGACCAGCGCGGGCGGCGCCTCCACGCTGCCGGCAACGGCGACAGCAACGCCGTCGCTGACCAGGCGCTTGACCGTTGAAATGGTGACCTCATCGAGGGTGTCGAATGTGATCTCGCAGATCCGTGCCGAAAGTTGTGCGGTGGGATTCGCCGCGCCCATGGTTGCTTTCAGCGGAACGTTCAAGTGACAATCGCCACGTGATATCTGCACTTTATTCGTGGAGGCCGGCATCCTTGATCAATTTACCCCACCTGGCTATTTCGGATTTCAACGTGGCCGCAAACTTCTTGGGAGAACTGCCGATGACCTCTACGCCCGAGTTGAACAACCTTTCTTTCACCTCTGGTCTGCTAAGGACCCACACGATCTCCCGGTTCAGCCGATCAATGAGCGCTGAAGGCGTTCCAGCGGGCGCAAATATGCCCAATGGCGTATCCGATTCATAACCAGGGAGGCCTGCGGCCGCCACCGTAGGCAGACCGGGAGCCAGCGCTGACGGCTGGGCCGTGGTAACCGCCAGTGCCCTTAGTTTGCCCGACTTGAGATACGGCACCGCCGCACTTGCGGAAGGAAAGATCAGGTGCATTTGTCCGCCCACCAGTGCGACGAGTGCCGGTCCAACGCCCCTGTAAGGAACGCGCACTATGTTGACGCCTGCCATGGCCTTGAATAATTCCGCCGAGAGATGAGATGTGGAGCCTGTTGACCCCGAACCATAATTCAGCTCTCCCGGCCTGGCTTTGGCCAATGCGACCAACTCTTTGACAGACTTTACCGGTACCGATGGATGCACAACAAGAAGATTGGGCGCGTTCACCGCCAGCGTGACCGGTGCAAAATCTTTCAGTGGATCCCAGCGCACATTGTCCCGAATAAGCGGCGAGATCCAGAGGGGGGTGCTGTACAGAAGCAGGGTATAACCGTCAGGAGCCGCCTGGGCCACGATTTCTGCTGCGACAATCCCGCGATTGTCTACCACTCCCCGCTGACCGAACCGGTCCGGAAGCCCTTGCGCAATCAGACGCGCTGCGAAATCGCTGCCACTTCCTGCCTGAGAAGTAACCATGCGAATGGGCCTGTTCGGATATTCCTGCCCACAGGCCACACCCGCTCCCAAGACTGTCACGGCCATCGAGAATAGCAATACAACGAAGCGCGGCACCAGCATGTTCCCTCCTTGACGAACAAACGCTATGAGGCCTTCGCGGATTTGTGTGGGTGATCTTGGAGCATTTTAGAGCACTGGCAGCATGCAATTAAGGATTTTGAGCCGCAGGTGACGATTCACGGCAGCCGCGCCCGCTCGCGGAATCAACTCACGACGAAGAGTTCATTGTCGTCGAACAGATTCGCGTATAGGGGAACGGCGCCCGAATTGCCGATGACATAGGTATCCGCGATGCACGCCGCAGCGTACTTTGTCTTCGCGGTGGGATGCAACGAGATCACCATGCCCACCTGGAGTTTCGCAGTCTCTTCCGGACGGACAACAGGTCTTTCCACGAGATCCAAGCCTTGGCCATGTCCCGCCACTCGGGCCTCGGGCGGACACCCCCTGCTTTTCAGGAATGCGTCGCTCGCCTCCAGGGCCACACCCGGCACCATCCCGGGCTTGAGGTTGGCCGCCAGGATATTGCGCGCTTCCTTGACGATCGCATAGGCCTCTTGAAGCTCCTGTGCAGCACGGCCGATGCAGAGGAACCTTCGCAGATCGTACCAGTAGCCGCCTGCCGCGCTCGACTCTATCAACATATTGATGACGTCGCCCTCCCTTAAGGTCCGGCGCACACGGGTGTTGCCCCAACTGCTCTGGGCATACTGGGTAGAGCCTGGCTGGCCAAAGGCGATATTGATCTGTTGTTCCTCGCTCCCCGCCAACACCTGAGCGTGCCGAATTTCCTCCACCACTTCCCCCATGGTCCTCCCCGGCCTGAACGCCTTCTTTGCGACTTCATAGCTCAGCTCATGGAGGTACGCCGCGTCTCTGTGAAGTTTGATCTCTTCTTCGCTCTTTACCATTCTCACTTCATCAACGAGATCGGTCGCATTGACGACCTTCACACCTTCGAGACCCTTCTTGAGATTCTCATATAGTGCGGCCGACATATTTCCAAGACCGACCAGACCGACCGTACCCGGCTTCTTGCGCTTTATGACTTCCACCGCCTTTTCCGCATCCCAGGCATCTTCCCACCAGACGTTCGGGAACGCGGGGGTATTGATCCGCTCTTTCACACCTCTCAATGCCCACTCCGGTGGCGTGGCGGGCGTTGCCGGCGCCGGAGCACCGTGTCCTATGATGGTCATGTCCTCATCCAGCGGAAAGACGGCGGTGATGGGGTAATTTGTGACCGCCACGTCGGTGAACCATCGGAAGTACCCGCCGACAAATCGTTGCTGACCCTGTACCACGAGGTGGCTTATCCCTCTGGCGGCCATGCGCTCGCGGAGCGCCTTCCATCGCCTCTCAAGCTCGTGCTGGGACAGCGAATATCTTCGCCGGTCTTCTCTGCTCAGGGTCTCTTCAATCATGACGGGTCTCCTTCCTTTATGTAAAAGAGCGACAAAAACTTCCTTCCGTACCACTCGCGATGATGCGCCTCCGGATCAGAGCAATTTGAGTGGAGCCCGCGCGCGAATGCTTTGATCTGCGTCAAAGTTTATGGTCGTTTTGGTTTGCTGCGCCGAGAACGAGGAGGCGAATCCTTGGGAGCCGTTGCACGTTGAGCGGGGCTACGCGCGGGACCAAAGCAAGGTGACGGTGGTGGGCGCGGAAGGCACGATGTACATGAACACCCACTCGAAGGACGTCGCGGAACTCACTCCATTTGCGTGCCAGGTTTCGGTAACTCTCGCGCAGTCACGCGCGAAGTCGTGGAATAGCGGCAGGTTTCTGCCGTACCCGGCGGGGCGGTGTCGCGATTGGCGACAGCGTTCCCGGAGGGGCTGTTGGCTCCCCTTGGAATATGCGTACAAAAAAACCCCGGCTTGTGCCGGGGAAAACAGGGGAGGGATGGAACCCTCTCGGAGGAGCCTATTTCATCCGTTTGCCTATTTCGTAGCCGACCACGGCGCCGGTCGCACCACCGATCTGGCTATTGCTCGGATTTGACGCACACCCGCCGCGTCATCACTCCGGTTCGCGCCGACAATTTGTTCAACCTCTTTTTCTTCGACGCTCAACGTTCCTGCCGATTTTCAAGCACATGGCATGCCAGAGTTGTAGAACTGCGCAAAAACAACGCGTTATGTAATTCGGTGGCGACATTGGAAACCGCGATCTGTCGCCGCTGAGCGACAGCGCAGAGGCTGCGAGGGATATGCTGCTGAGTGCGTTTGCTTTTCCATGTCGCCGGGAAGCGACATCCCGCCAGGCTCCCCCACGAGCAGCTCTGGTTGCCGCGTCAGCGGCTGCCTGAATCACCCCCTAACGCGCGAACCAGCGGCTTGTTTTTTCTATCGTTCCTACGAGTTCGACCAAGGCTGGGCCGGTGAGGAGTGAAACGGGCTTGCCCGCGGCAAACTCGCGTGCGCTTTCCGAAAACTCCCCGGCGGAGATGCATACGCAGTTGAATGCGTCGCGCTTGTTCATCGCTGCATACAACTCCCGCACCGGTTTGACGCCGACCTGGTTCACTTTCCAGCGCCGGCATTGCACCAGCGTGGTCTGACCGTTCTTGCGCAGTGTGAAGTCGAAGCTGCCGCTTTCCGACGCCTCGACTGTATAGCCGCGCCTGCGATATGCCGCGCTCACGATGGGCCCGAAGTTTTCCCACGGCATCGCGCGCAGCGCGGCAAGGCGCTCTTCGACATTGGCGGGCGAGGCGCCGCGCAGTTGTTTCCACGCGATATAGATCGCCACCGCGACGAACGGCAGAGCGACGAACGGCGCAAGTTGAGGCACGATGAGCTGGGTGATGGCGAACACGGACATCGCGACGAGTAGTGAAACCCACCACGGCAGCTCGGAAAGAATCGAGAACAACGAACGCTTGGCCATTGCTGGAATTGGATTCTATACTCAGTGTCCTCGGCACCGAACATCTCTCCCGCGAGATCGCCATGTCCAAGCCCCAGCCGCTGCAAGGTATCAAGGTCATCGAACTCGGCACGCTGATCGCCGGGCCGTTCTGCGCCCGGCTGCTTGCGGAGTTCGGGGCGGAAGTAATCAAGATCGAAGCGCCCGATGGCGGCGACCCGCTCAGGAAGTGGCGCAAGCTCTATCAGGGAACCTCCCTCTGGTGGTACGTGCAGGCGCGCAACAAGAAGTCGGTGACGCTCAACCTCAAGGCGCCGCAGGCGCAGGAGATCGTGCGCAAGCTCGTCCAGGAGGTCGACATCGTGGTGGAAAACTTCCGTCCCGGCGCAATGGAGAACTGGGGACTCGGATGGGAGGCGCTGTCGAAGATCAATCCCGGGCTCATCATGGTGCGATTGTCGGGCTTCGGCCAGACCGGACCGTACCGCGACCGCCCCGGCTTCGGCGCGATCGGCGAATCGATGGGCGGCATGCGCTATGTGACGGGATATCCCGACCGGCCGCCGGTGCGGGTGGGTGTTTCCATCGGTGATTCGATCGCAGCGCTGCACGGCGTGATCGGCGCGCTGATGGCGCTGCACCACCGCAACGCGAACGGCGGGCGGGGGCAGGTGATCGACGTCGCGCTCTATGAGGCGGTGTTCAACATGATGGAAAGCATGCTGCCCGAGTACGACATGTGCGGCTTGGTCCGCGAGAGGAGCGGCGCGTCACTTCCGGGCATCGTGCCCTCCAACACCTACGTCACGCGCGACCACAAATATGTCGTGATCGGCGCCAATGCCGACAGTATTTTCAAGCGCATGATGCGCGCGATCGGGCGCGCCGATCTCGCCGACGATCCGCAGCTTGCGCGCAACGATGGACGGGTCGCGCGCACCGGGGAGATCGAGCGGGTGATCAGCGACTGGGTGGGCGAACACGATCTCGATCACGTGCTCGCCGTCCTGGAGAAAGCCGAGGTGCCGAGCGGCAAGATCTACGACATCACCGACATCGCCGGCGACGCTCACTACCGGGCGCGTGACATGATCCGCGAGTTCCGGTTGAAGGACGGCAAGCGGCTCAAGCTTCCCGGCATCGTGCCCAAGCTTTCGGAAACGCCGGGGGAGACGAAGTGGCTCGGCCCCGAGCTAGGCGAGCACACTGCCGAGATCCTGAGCGCGCTCGGCTACAGCACCGAAGAGCAGCGAGAGCTGAAGTCCTGCGGCGTGATCTGATGAGTTGGGGTTCGCTTTGTTAAGAAAAAGCCTCGCTCCCGGCGTACGGCCTGGGGAGGTTTTTTCTTGGGCGATGTACGACTTCGCCAACTCGGGCTACACCACGGTCGTCATCACCGCCGTCTTCAACGCCTATTTCGTTGCCGAGATCGCGGGCAATGCGCCTTGGGCGACCTTCGTCTGGACATTGGCGCTTGCGGTGTCGTACGCCCTTATTATCGTTACCGCGCCGGTACTCGGCGCCTATGCCGATGCCCGCGCCGCGAAAAAACGGCTGCTTCTCGCGACAACCGTCGGCTGCGTGCTGTTTACCGCGGCACTTGCATCGGCCCGCCGCGGCGACGTGGCGCTTGCGTTCGCGCTGGTGGCGGTCTCGAATTTTTTCTTCGGCAGCGGCGAGAATCTGATTGCGGCCTTCCTGCCGGAAATTGCGCGCGAGGACGCGCTCGGACGCGTCTCCGGATGGGGCTGGAGTCTCGGTTATATCGGCGGGCTGGTGAGCCTCGGCGCGTGCCTGGCTTACGTGAGCTTCGCGCAGGCGCGCGGCGCGCCCGCTACCGAATTCGTGCCGGGCACGATGTTGATCACGGCGGCGATCTTCGCTCTGGCAAGCCTTCCGACGTTTCTCCTGCTGCGCGAGCGCGCCGTCCCGGTTGCAACCGCCGGCGCGGGCATTGCCCGCACCACGTTCGCCCGACTCGGTGAGACCCTGCGCCACGCGCGCCGCTACGCCGATCTCCAGCGGTTCCTGATCTGTCTCGTGTTCTATCAGGCCGGCATCCAGACCGTAGTCGCGCTGGCCGCAATTTACGCGCAACAGGCGATGGGTTTCACCACCCGCGACACCCTGATTTTGATTCTCATCGTGAATATCACCGCGGCGACCGGCGCGTTTCTCTTCGGCGTGGTGCAGGATCGCATCGGACACGTGCGCACCATCGTCCTGACCTTGCTCGGATGGTTGATGGCGGTCGTGCTGGCCTGGGCAGCGCAGGGGCCGGTGTTGTTCTGGATCGCGGCCAATCTGGTTGGGCTGTGCCTGGGCTCGAGCCAATCCGCGGGGCGCGCTCTGGTCGGCTATCTAAGCCCGCCGGCGCGCACGGGCGAATTCTTCGGCTTGTGGGGACTGGCGGTGAAGCTCTCCTCGATTCTCGGGCCGGTGACCTACGGCCTGGTCACCTGGATCTCCGGCGGCGAGCATCGCCTGGCGATCCTCGTAACCGGCGTGTATTTTGTAATCGGCATCGCGATCGTCGCCGGCGTCGACGTGTCAAGAGGACGTCGCGCCGCGCTCGAGGCTTACTGAGCGTCGTGAAAATACCTGATTCCGCTCAGCCCGTTCCGGCCCGAAGCGAGACGCTTCGGGCGTTCGCCGGCACGGACGCGCGCAGGCGCGTCCGAGAATTCCCGGCTCACCCCCCGCCCCTCTCGGTCCCTCATCCCCGACCCTTGTCCCAGAGGGAGAAGGGGAACAATTGCCTCCCCTCTCCCTTTTTGGGAGAGGGGTCGGGGGTGAGGGCTGGAGAGGTCAGGAGTGAGGGATGGAGGGGAGATTTGTGGTGCACATGGGTTGTCACCCATTTGCACGAGACTCAGAATACGATCGCACCCACGATTCGCACCGGCATCGGGCGGGCGCTTGCGTGGCAGACAAGTTTTGATGGATATAAGTGTCCATTATTCGCTAAAATCGCTGTGCCCAACACGAATTGAACCTCTGCCTGCAGAGGGAGGAAAAGGACGTGATCACCTGGTTCGGACGTACCAAGCCTGAGCACCCATTGGCCGACACCGAGAAGGTCGAGGAGTTGATTGCGAGGCTGCCGGCGAACGATAGTGCGCAAGCGCTCGGGGAGATCGCCGGCTGGCTCGAGCTGATGAACCGCGCCGATGATCTGAAAGTCGAGTATCGGTTCAAGAACCTCGATCTGCTCGATGCTGCCTCACGGAACCACGAGCGCGCGTTGCTGCTCGAATATCTCGCCACGCCGCGTCAGAAGAAGACGCATGAGCACCGGTTGTGGACCGGCGCCTACGGTTTCTGGCGGGAGCTCGGGGAAGGTTATCACCGGTGCCTGCGGCAGTACGAGAAGGGTGCAGGCGGCGCTGCGGCCAAGGCGAGCCTGCCGATCTTTATCGGGCGCGCGTTGCGCGCATTGAGGCAGCAGTTGCGGTGGGCCCTGCTGCGCTACGAAACGGCGGAGACGCGGGTCTGGAGCGATCTCGCAATCCTGTATCAGTTTGCCGAGACCAAGGGTTTCGTCGACGAGGCGATCGCGGTCTACCCGGGTTCGAGCGGCAGCGGCACGGTGAAGCAGGAGTTGTTGAAAGCGTTGATGCTCTCCGCGTCGGCAACCGACAGCCTGCCTCCGGTCGGGCAGGATATCGCGGCACGCATCGTGGCGCATTTTTCCAAATTGTTCGTCATCGCAAAGGAACCGGACGAAGGTGTCACCCACTGGATTGACCTCGCAGCGCCCAAGGCGCCGGTGCGTCTGGTCAAAAACCCACCCAGCAGTCCCACGGTGCGTTATATCGGCGCCGGATCGGGGTTGCGGGAACTCGAACAGTTGAGGGCGCACATCGCTTATACGCGCGGTCTCCCCGAAGGCCTTGATCTCAACGGCAGGCTCGACGACGAGCTCGTGCTGGCTCTGCTCAAGCATCTGGAACAGGATTGGGCGGGCAAGACGCAAGCGCGCCGTTTCGAGCGCCGCAAGGTCGCAACACGGGTAACGGTCGTCCCGGGGCTCAAGGAAATCATCGAAGCGCTGGAATTTGCCAACAACGACTCCCTCGACTTCACCCACCAGCAGGCGGCGGAGAGCTGGATCGTTGAGGACATGAGCGAGGGCGGTTACGGCGCGGTCATCCCGTCCGTGGCGGGCGATTGGGTGGAGGTGGGGAGTGTCATCGGCGTGGAAGGCGAAACCTTCCGCGACTGGCGGGTCGGCGTTGTCCGCCGCGTGACCCGCAACGAGCAACAGCAGCAACGTGTGGGCGTGCAGCTTCTCACGCAGACAGGCACGCTCATCAAGCTGCGTCGACCCGTGGGATCGGGGTCCAAAGCGGCGCCCGGGGCGCTTCAGCCGGCGGTCCTGATTTCATCAAAGCCGGAAGTTCAGCAGGAAATTGACGTCGTCGTGAAAAAAGGCATGTTCGCCGGCGAGGAAAACATCGAGATGTTGCTCGGGGATGAAACTTATCTGCTGCGGCAGCAGGATACGGTCGAGCGCGGATCGGACTATGATCTTGTGAGGCTCAAGGTCACGCGCGTATTTCGTTAGCAGCCTGTCGCACCGTCAAGTCCGGCTGGCTGCTCGCGCAGAACCCTGCGCAACCAGGCAGAGATGTCCCGCACCTCTTCCAGGCACACGGCGTGCTGCATCGGATAGTCATGCCACTCCACCTCGTAGCCCAGTTTTCCAAGCAGCTCGCGTGAGCCCGATCCCATCGCGTATGGCACGAGCGGGTCATGCGTGCCGTGCGCCATGAATATAGGCGCCCGGAGGTTGGCGGAAGCGGCCTCCCGCGGCAGGGTTTCCGCAAGCGGCACGTAGGTCGAGAACGCCATGATGCCGGCAAGCTCGCGCGGGTAACGCAGCCCGGTCTGCAACGCGATCGCGCCGCCCTGCGAAAAGCCGGCGAGCACGATGTGGCGGCTCGCGATCCCGCGGCCGATCTCGCGTTCGATCAGCCTGGCGATCGCTTCCTGGGAGTTACGCACGCCGTTCTCGTCGGCGCGCCGCGATCTGCCCTCGAGATCGTCCAACGACACGTCATACCACGCACGCATCACAAAGCCGTTGTTGATCGTCACCGGGCGCATCGGTGCATGGGGGAAGACGAAACGAATAGGCGGCGTTCCGGTCAGATCGAGTTCCCGCACGATTGGCACGAAGTCGTTCCCGTCGGCGCCGAGCCCGTGCATCCAAATCACGCTCGCAGCGGGCCTGGGTCCAGTTTCGATTTCGATCGTTTCAAGCATTTTTTCAGTCATGTCCAAAATCCTAAAGCGTCAACGCCAAGGACGCCAAGGACGCGAAGGAGCATCAATGAATAACGGAAAGTCCTGCTACTCTTTACCATTCACTTGGATTCGCGGAAAGGCTGCGGACTTGTTTTCCGAATTCCTTTCTTATCGTTTTTCCTTTGCGCCCGTCGCGTCCTTTGCGTTTCAGCTTTTTTGCTTCGGACGGATCGCGGATTTCGGCCGGAAAACCTTGATGACGTCCTCGTGGGTCTCGATGTACGGCCCGCCGATCAAGTCGATGCAATAGGGCACGGCGGCAAAAATGCCACTGACGAGGATGTTGCCCTTATCGTCCTTGAGGCCCTCGAGCGTTTCCCTGATGGCCTTGGGCTGGCCCGGAAGATTGATGATCAGCGCGCTCTTGCGAATCACCGCCACCTGACGCGACAGGATCGCGGTGGGCACAAACCTGAGACTCACCTGGCGCATCTGTTCGCCGAAACCCGGCATGACCTTGTCTGCGACCGCAAGCGTCGCCTCGGGCGTGACGTCGCGCGGCGCGGGTCCGGTGCCGCCGGTGGTGAGCACCAGGTGGCAGCCTTCCTTGTCGACGAGTTCTCTGAGCGTGGCGTCGATCACCGGCTGCTCGTCTGGAATAAGCCGCGTCACCATGCGCCATGGCGTGGCAAGCGCCTGGCCGAACCAGACCTTGAGGGCCGGAATGCCCTGGTCTTCGTAAACGCCTCGCGAGGCACGGTCGCTGATGGATACCAGCCCGATCAGGAGTTCGTCGTCGCTTGCAGTCATGCCGCCAATTATAGAGAGGAGAGAGGAGAGAGGCGAGAGGAGTCCGGCAGGTGGCGCGAAGCGAGACAATTGCGTGGCGAGAGGCGAGAGCCGATGAAAGAACAAGAAAGCGAAAGGCAGGCCAACAGATGCTCTTACTCCTCTCTCCTCTCACTTTTCTCGTCTCTTCCCTCTGCGAGCGTTTCGCGCAGCAGTTGGAACAGCGCGCGATAGCTCCTGGGCGGCGCATCCGTCGCGCGTTCGCGCTGGACGTTGCGAATCAGCACCCGCAACTGCTGCGCATCGGCGCACGGGTAAGCGCTGAGGAGTTCCACAAGCGCGGATTCGTCCGCAAGGAGCCGTTCCCGCCAGCGTTCCAGGTGGTGCAGCCGGGCGGCGTGTTGGCGCGAGGAAGCCTTCCAGGTATCGAGCCGCGCGCGTATCGGTTCGGGGTCGATGGTACGCATCAGCTTGCCGATGTATTGGAGCTGCCGGCGGCGCGCTTCGAGCCTGGTGATGCGCTTCGCCGCGACCACGGCGTCGTAAAGGTTTTCGGGCAGCGCCATCGAGGCAAGCTGCTCTTCGTTCAATGCGACGAGCTCGGCGCCGAGATCCTGCAGTGCGAGCATCATTTTCTTGCGCTGCGTCTTGCTCGGTACTTCGTCAGTCATGCACCGGGAGGCTACGGCATGCAGTCAAGCTGTTATGATAGCCGCTTTTTGGAACTCCCGGCGACTGGCTGGAGCGCCTGCCAGGCAGGTTTTCGCTGTATGCTGATAGCCGGCTACTGAATGCCGACCGCCAATTATCATGTCCGACAACCGTTTTTCCTATCCGACTGACAAGCTCAGACAGATCGCGCGCGACGTGCTGACTTACGCAACGGCGCACGGCGCCAGCGACGCTGAAACCGAGGTGAGCGAAGGCTTCGGCCAGACCGTCACCGTGCGCCAGGGCGAGGTCGAGACCATCGAATACAACCGTGACAAGGGCATCGGCGTCACCGTATACGTTGGAAAACAGCGCGGGCACGCCAGCACGTCCGACTTCTCGCCGCAGGCGGTGCGCGATACGGTCGATGCGGCGCTTTCGATCGCGCGGTTCACTGCGTCCGACGATTGCGCCGGACTCGCCGACCCGGACCTGCTGGCGCGCGACATCCCCGATCTCGACTTGTGGCACCCCTGGGATCTGCCGGTCGAGCGCGCGATCGAGCTTGCCAAGGCCTGTGAAGCGGCGGGCCTCGCCATCGATCCGCGCATCAGCAACTCCGAAGGCGCGACGGTGTCGACGCAGGAGTCGCATTTCGCCTATGGCAACACGCTGGGCTTTCTCGCCGGGTACCCGACTTCGCGACACGGCATCTGGTGCGCGCTGATCGCAGGCAAGAACGACGCGATGCAGCGCGATGACTGGTATGAAACCACTCGTGACCCGGCGGACCTTGTCGCGCCGGCGATTGTGGGCCGGCGCGCCGGCGAGCGCACCGTACGGCGCCTCGGGGCACGCAAGATGGCGACCACGCAGGCGCCGGTGCTGTTCTAGGCGCCGATCGCAGCGAGCCTCCTCGGACACTTCGTCTCCGCAGTGAGCGGTGGAAATCTTTATCGCAAATCATCGTTCCTGCTCGACAGCGTCGGCGAGCAGATCTTCGCGCCCTGGGTCAGAATCAGCGACCTGCCACATATCAGGAAGGGACTCGCGAGCACCGCTTTCGACGAAGAAGGCGTGGCGACGCGGCCGCGCGATGTCGTGCGCGATGGCGTGGTGCAGGGTTATTTCCTCGGCAGCTACTCGGCGCGTAAACTGGGCTTGAGATCGACCGGTAACGCCGGCGGAAACCACAATCTGTTCCCGGACGATACCGGAGACGATTTCGCGGGCCTGCTGAGAAAAATGGGCACGGGGCTGCTGGTTACCGAGTTGATGGGGCACGGCGTCAACCCGGTGACCGGCGACTATTCGCGCGGGGCGGCGGGTTATTGGGTGGAACGCGGCGAGATCGCGTACCCGGTTCAGGAAATCACGATCGCCGGCAATCTGAAGGACATGTTCCGCGGCATTGCGGCGGTCGGCACTGACGTTATCCGTCGCGGTTCGCGACAGTGCGGTTCGATTCTGATCGAGCGCATGACTGTGGCTGGAGATTAGAGAGCGTTGCAGTAGTCATCTTGCGTTTGTAGGAACCCCCTTCGACCATGCTCAGGACAGGCTTCGACTTCGTCCCCGTTCGTCCCGAGCGTAGGAGCGAAGCGACGAAGTCGAGGGAGGAACGGGGACGAAGTTTATCCCGCGCCCAGTTGAACGACGCTGGGCAGCGAAGCTCGGCGCCATGCAGCAGACCCTCGTCATGGCCATGCCCCGCAGGCGCTCCAAGAAACACCGGTCCGGATGCATCGAGAATGATAAAATCAAAAATTCAACTGTAGGGGCCCCATGTATTCGCTGAAAGACACCATCGAGAGCTTCGACCCCGAGGTCTGGAAGGCGATCGAGCAGGAGTATCACCGCCAGGAAGATCACATCGAACTCATCGCTTCCGAGAACTATGCGAGCCCGCGCGTCATGCACGCGCAAGGCACGGTGCTGACCAACAAGTACGCGGAAGGTTACCCGGGCAGGCGCTACTACGGCGGATGCGAGTACGTCGATGTGGTCGAGCGGCTTGCGATCGATCGGGCGAAAAAACTGTTTCACGCGGGGTACGCCAACGTGCAGCCGCATTCCGGCGCGCAAGCCAACCAGGCGGTCTATGTCGCGGCGCTCCATCCTGGCGACACCTTGCTCGGGATGGCGCTCGATGCCGGCGGTCATCTCACCCACGGCGCGCGCGTCAACGTGAGCGGGCGCTATTACGACGCGTACACTTACGGGCTCAACCCGGAAACCGGGGAGATCGATTACAGCGAGGTCGAGGAACTGGCGCACGTCAAGAAACCCAGACTCATCATCGCCGGCGCGTCAGCCTATTCGCTGGTGATCGACTGGACGCGTTTTCGCGCCATCGCCGACAAGGTTGGCGCGCTCCTGATGGCGGACATTGCACACTACGCCGGACTGATCGCGGCGGGTTTTTATCCGAGCCCGGTCGGCATTGCGGATTTCATCACCAGTACCACCCACAAGACGCTGCGCGGCCCGCGCGGCGGGCTGATTCTGGCCAACGCCGAGCACGAACGAGTGCTTAACTCCGCCGTGTTCCCGGGCACCCAGGGCGGGCCGCTCATGCACGTGATCGCGGCCAAGGCGGTGGCGTTCAAGGAGGCAATGGGCCGGGAATTCAAGGATTACCAGGAGCAGGTGCTGGACAACGCGCGGGTCATGGCCAAGGTGCTGCATGAGCGCGGCTGCCGCATCGTTTCCGGGCGCACCGAATGCCACATGTTCCTCGTCGATCTGCGCGGCAAGGGGCTGACCGGCCGCGATGCCGAAGCCATGCTGGGCCGGGTGGGGATCACGGTCAACAGGAATGCGGTTCCCGACGACCCGCAGAAGCCGACGGTGACAAGCGGCATCCGCATCGGGTCTCCGGCCATGACAACCCGCGGCTTCACGGAAATGGAAGCAGAACTGCTCGCCAACCTGATCGCCGACCTGCTTGAGGCGCCGCAGGACGAGAAGGTGCTCAAACAGGTTGCCGGCGAAGTGAAGCGGCTGTGCGAGAAGTTCCCGGTGTATGGCTAGTGATGGGTAATGGGTAATGGGTAATGGGTAATGGGTAATGGGTGAGGAAGCAGTCGCCGACGAGTTTTGCTTTTTCCCTTCACCCTTCACTCATCACCCTTCACCGTATTTATGAAATGTCCTTTCTGCAAATCCGATGACACGCAGGTCATCGACTCGCGGGTAAGCGACGATGGTGAGAGCATCCGCCGGCGCCGGCGCTGCACCGGCTGCAGCAAGCGTTTCACCACTTACGAAACGGTGGAATTGCGCATGCCGCAGGTCGTCAAGCAGGGGGGCAGCCGCGTCGAGTTCGATCTCGACAAGCTGCGCCGCAGCTTCACGCTTGCGCTGAACAAGCGTCCCGTGCCGACCTCGCTGGTGGACGAGGCGCTCGCGACCATTACACAGGACGTCCTGTCGCTCGGGGAGCGCGAGATCGAGTCGCGTCGCATCGGCGAAATGGTAATGCGGGAACTGCACAGGCTTGATCACGTTGCCTACATCCGCTTCGCGTCGGTTTACAAGAGTTTCCAGGGTGTCGACGATTTCCAGGACGCGATCAAGGAAATGCAGAGGCCCGCCGGCGGCAAAAAGTAATACCTTTGAAACCGCCGATGAACGCAGATGGACGCAGATAAGATCAAACCCCGAGAGCATTAACCACAGAGACCACGGAGAGGACGGAGAATGATTAGGCCTGAACCGTTCATTGCTTGTCTTCGAGCTTCCTCTGCGAACTCTGTGTCCTCTGTGGCGTGTTATTGATTTTCATCGGCGTCGATCGGCGTTTATCTGCGGTTTCCAATGAGTCTTTGGTCTTATGCCGTTCTCCGCTGACGATCATCGTTTCATGGCGCGGGCGCTGCAGCTAGCGCAGCGCGGACTCTACGGCACCACGCCCAATCCGCGCGTCGGCTGCGTGATCGTGCGCGGCGGCAGCGCGGTCGGCGAGGGCTGGCACGAGCGGGCCGGCGCGCCTCATGCCGAAGTGCACGCGCTCGCCGCGGCGGGCGCCGAAGCGCGCGGCGCGACGGCCTATGTATCGCTCGAGCCGTGCGCGCATCATGGCCTTACCGCGCCGTGCGCCGATGCGCTGGTTGCTGCGGGGATCGGTCGCGTGGTTGTCGCGATGCAGGACCCCAATCCGCTGGTGGCGGGCCGGGGTATCGCCTTGCTTAGCCAATCGGGAATTGCTGTCGAATTGGGCCTGTTGGAAGGCGAGGCACGCGAGCTCAACATCGGATTCGTTTCGCGCATGACGCGCAGCCGTCCGTGGGTCAGGATGAAACTGGCGGCTAGCCTCGACGGCAAGACCGCGCTAAACAACGGCAAGAGCCGGTGGATCACCGGCGCCGCAGCGCGGCGCGACGGCCACGCGTGGCGGGCGCGGGCATGTGCGGTGCTCACCGGCATCGGCACAGTGCGGGACGACGATCCGCGGCTCACGGTGCGTGAGGTGGACACGCCGCGCCAGCCGCTGCGCATCGTGATCGACAGCCGGCTGGAGACACCACTCGATGCAAAGGTGCTGGAGGGCGGCGGAGTGCTTATCGCGGCGGCAGTAAACGACAGCGACAGGATCCGCGCGCTGCGGGAAAAGGGGGCGGAAGTTGTGGTCTTGCCCAACGTGGCGGGAAAAGTCGAGCTTGGGGCATTGATGCAGGAACTCGCGCGCCGCGGGATCAACGAGGTGCATGTCGAGGCCGGCCATAAGCTCAACGGCTCCCTGCTCCGCGAAGGGCTCGTCGATGAACTCCTCGTCTATCTCGCGCCACACCTGATCGGCAATGCCGCGCGCGGGATGTTCGATCTGCCGGAGCTTCAGGATCTCGCCGGCCGGCGCGAGCTGAAGATTCACGACCTGCGGATGGTCGACCAGGACGTTCGCGTGATCGCGAGGATCGTATAATGTTTACCGGCATCGTGGCTGCAGTGGGCAGGATCGCGCGCACCGTGCCTGCGGCGGGTGGCCTCAGACTGCATGTTGAGGCAGGCGCGCTGCCGCTGGACGATGTGGCGGTCGGTGACAGCATTGCGGTGAACGGGGTGTGCCTGACCGTGGTTGCGCTGGACGGGGCAGCAATCGAAACCGATGTGTCGCGGGAAACGCTCGACTGCACCGTGGGGTTTACCACCGGGATGCGAGTGAACCTCGAAAAAGCGCTGCGGCTTTCGGACCGCCTGGGCGGGCATCTCATGAGCGGTCACGTCGATGGCGTGGGGAAGGTCACCCGCTTCGAGCCCGCCGGCGACAACCGGCTGCTGGCGGTCGAAGCGCC
>Ga0156226_1137_pt3 | contig 22637 bp, 15 predicted proteins | sample RifCSPlowO2_12_FD_107874 | JGI IMG/M metagenome (GOLD analysis project Ga0156226, IMG submission 107874) | Betaproteobacteria bacterium RIFCSPLOWO2_12_FULL_62_13
GGGTGCGGAGCTGCTGGCCGTGCTTGCCGGCACCAGGATGCTGCATGTGCCCTACAAGGGTGTGGCCGACGCTTATCCTGCCGTGGCCTCCGGAGACGTAAACTGGATGCTGGGCGCTACGATCTCCTCGTTGCCGCTCATCAAGGCCGGGCGGCTGCGAGGTATCGCCGTTACCACTCCGACGCGCAGCAAAGCGCTTCCGGACCTGCCCACCGTGGCCGAGAGCGGTGTGCCGGGCTATGAAGTGGTCGGGTGGTTCGGCATGTTCGCTCCGGTCGGCACGCCGATGCCGCTGGTTGAGAGACTCAGTGCCGAGGCAAAACGGGCGCTGCAAGCGCCTGAAGTGGTGCGCCGCGCGGAAGCGGAAGGCACCGAGATCGTGGGCGGCTCGCCGCAGGAGCTGGCGCGGGTGGTGAAGGCCGAAGTCGAGAGATGGCGTGGACTCGTCAGCAAACCGGGAATGAAGTTCTGATCGGGTCTGCCCCTCCGGTGACTGAGGACTGAGGACTGAGGATTGACGACTGGCAACTGACAACTGACGACTGAGGGGTGCTGGGGGCCGAGTCAAAGCGAAGTTGAATACGCCGTCTTCCGACGCAAGAAGAGTTGATAGGCGGCAACCAGGACCAGCAGCCCGGCACCGAGGAGGTCGGTTACGAGGCGCGGATCGAAGAGAGTCAAGGCGCTCACCGTCAGCAGCAAGCGCTGCAGCACCGAAAGCTGACCGAACATGTAACCGATGACGACGCCCGAGAACGCGAAGGCGGCAATCGTCGTCGTCACGATGCTTTGTATGAAAACGGGCGTATTCTGGTAGTCGAGGAGCCCGGTGTAAAGGAAACCGAGCGGCAAGAGATAAACGAAGAGCCCGAAGCGAAAGGCAAGGAAGCCGGTTTTCCACGGGTGCGCGTCGGCGATCGCCGCCGCGGCGAAAGCGACGGTGCACACGGGCGGCGTCAGGTTCGAGGTCTGCGTGTACCAGATGAGCAGCAAGTGTGCCGCCATCAACGGTGCGCCCAGACCGGTCAGCGCCGGCGCAATCAGCACCGAAAGCAGAATGTAGTCGGCAGTGACCGACGAGACGCCCATGCCGAGAAAGAAGGTGGCCCCCGCGGTGAGCAGCACGGCAACCAGCAAGTAACCCATGGAATAGTCGATTACCAGGTGCGACAACTGAGCCGCGATTCCGGTCTTCACCACCAGCCCGACGATGACGCCGAGGCAGCCGGCGATGCCGCCGACGGTCAGCGAACGCTTGACGGCAAGCTCCAGAATCTCGATCCAGCGCCGGATCGGAAGGCGCGTCCGGGGCGATACCAGGCTCGCGGCGATTACCGAGGGAATCGCGATGAATACCGCCCAATCCGGGCTGTAACCCGCCACCAACAGTCCTACGACCGCGGCGATCGGCGTCACGAAAGCCCAGTGATGCCGCAGTATTTCCCAGGAATTTCCGAGCTCGCTGCGATCGATCCCCTTGATGTCGTACTTTCGGGCGTAGGCATGGGCCATGAACAGCAGGCCGACGACAAAGATCAGCGCCGGCGCCACGGAGGCCTTGACGATCTCGAAATAGGGGATGCCGGTGATGTCGGCCATGATGAAGATGGCCGCTCCCATCAGCGGCGGCATGGTGATGCCGACGGTGGAGGCGCTTGCCTCGAAGGCGGCGGCGACGTGCGGCTTGAAGCCCGACCGCTTCATCAAGGGGATGGTGAGCGTGCCCGTGCTGACGACGTTGGCGGCAGCGGCACCTGAGATCATGCCGAAAAGCGCGCTTGCCACCACCGCCACCTTGGCGGCCCCGCCCTGCACCCAGCCGATCAGCGTCAGTGGCAGGTCGATCAGGAGCTTCTGCCCGCCCGACTGCTCCAGCATGGTACCGAGAATGATGAACAGGAAGACGAAGCTGGCGAAGACGCGGGTGATCGAACCGTAGATGCCCTCGGGGCTGTAGAGATAGCCGACCATGTCGGCCCATTCGATGCCCGGATAGGCGAGAGCCCCGGGCAGCATCGGTCCGGCGAGGGCGTAGATGACGAGCAGCAGCGACAGCGTCGGCAGGAAGGCGCCGATGACACGCCGTGCCGCCTCGAGCACCAGCACTATCATCACCACGCCTGCCGCGAGGTCGAGCCCGTCCGGCTCGGAGAAGCGCTCGATGAAGCGGAGTTCATAGCGAATGGTGTACTCGGCCGTGACAGCGATGGCGGCCACCGCCAGCACGCTGTCGAAAACGCTCGGCCGGTTCTTCGGCGTCCCTCGCGAGCCGCCATAGAACAGGAAGATCAGCGCCAGCGTGAAGGCGAGATAGAGCGTGACGAAGCTCTCGGGCGAGAAATAGCCGAAGCCGGCGAAATACCAGTAGATGCCGACGAAGGCGACGCTGGCGAGCGACACCACGCCGCCGACCGCGCGCCCGTCGAGCTGGCGCGGCGCCTGGCCCGAACTGGAGGCCGCCAGCCAACTGAACAGCCGCCACCAGAAGCCCGAGTTTTCCGAACCGGTGGCGCTCATGGCGCTAAAAGGACGCCAGAGAAGTGCACGGCGCCGGACCGCGTCCCCTCCTGCTTACTTCGAGCCGGGCGCCGGCACGTGCGAGAGATCGATGGCCTTTTCCTTCCACAGCCTCGCCGCACCGGGGTGCAGCGGGAAGGCGAGGCCGACAACCGGGCTCTCCTTCATCGCCGAGAGGCTCCTCAGGTTCTTGGTCAGATAATCGAGGCACACATCCGACCACAGCGTTTTCGCGACGTTGTAGACCACGCCCGCCGGGACGTCCTTGTGTGCGATCAGGATGCCGTTCTGTCCGAAAGAGGTCCAGGCATACTTGGTGTTCGGATAGCTTCCTGCCGGCTGCACGATCTTGCGATAGAACGGGCTCTCCTTAAGGAAACCGCTCTCCTCCAGTTCTTTGCCGACGTCGAGGAAGACGACGTCGCCGGTGGCCGCAGCCTCGGTTGCGGCCGGTGTCGGCACGCCGCCGAGCCAGGTCCAGCCGTCGATCTTGCCGTCCTTGAGGAAGCTGTTCATCTCCGACGAGGAAACGTTGGCCGCATTGATCTTGTCCAGGACGCCCACCTTCTTCAGGAACGAGCCTATGATGTCGCGGCTGACACTGCCGACGGGACCGGGCGCGATGGTCTTCCCCGCCATGTCGGCGACCGACTTGATGCCCGATCTCTTGGATACGACGAAGTGAGCGATCGCCAGGCTTTCGGCGGAGCCCACCGCCAGCATGTTCTGCAGCTTCGCTTTGAACGGGGGTTTGCCGGTCCACGCAGCCGTGATCACGCTCTGATAGTTGAGGGTGAACTGTCCGCGGCCCGTTTGCACCTTCATGAAAGCGTCCATGCCGCCCTGCGTGGGCGTCACCGTGGCGCGCATGTCCGAATTCTGGCGCAGGCATTCGCTCATCGCCGTCAATGCCCGCGTCCAGGCGCCCTTCGCGCCGCCGCCTATGAAGGAAACCTCCTGCGCGTCGGCTCCCGTTGCCTCGAGCCCGGTCGTCACGGCCAGCACCGCCGCGCCGGCCAACAGTATCCGTCGTTTCATCATGGCGTTTCCTCCGTGGTTCATCAAGACCGCCAGCACCACGACCGTTCACGGTCGCCGGCACCCCCTCGCTCGATACGAAGATAGTGTAGCAGCGCGGTCTCGCCGGTGTCCATTCGGGTTGTTGTAAGCGCATTGACTTCAATGTTGATGCGCGGCAAGCTTCCCGGTGACTCCTTGATTTCCGTTCCATCGCCATGAAGCGAAAAAGGAAAGACGAGAGGAAAGAAAAACGGGTCAAGGCCATGCTGCCAGTGGACTTGGGAGGCGCGGCGGGCGTCGCGCGTGATGTCAGTGCGTCCGGCATGTTCTTCGAGACCGATGCCTCGTACGCCGTCGGAAGCCCGATCAGTTTAGCGTTGAATCTGGATACGCCGTGGGGCAAGGTGATGTTCAAGTGTCAAGGGAAGATTGTTCGCTTGGAGCCCCACGACCGGAAGGTGGGGGTGGCAGTGAAGTTCACCGAATCGGCGGTTGACCCCGGCGCACTACGAGGTGACCGGTGACCAATGACGGGTGATCGGTAACCGATGAATCTGCTGTTTGTCCACCAGAACTTTCCAGGGCAGTTCAAGCACCTCGCGCCGCACTTTGCGCAAGCCGGTCATCGGGTTCGATCTCTCGCGATCGACGGCCCCGGCATTCCCGGAATCGAGACGCAACGCTACAAGCCGAACCGCGGCAGCAGCCGGCAGATTCATCCTTGGGCGGCCGAGTTCGAGACCAAGGTGATTCGCGGCGAGGCGTGCGCTGCCGCCGCATCACAGCTCAAGGCGCAGGGTTTCACTCCTGACGTGATCATCGCCAACCCGGGCTGGGGCGAGAGCCTGTTTCTGAAGGACGTGTGGCCGGAGGCGCGCTTGTTCGCGTTGATCGAGTTCTACTACGCGGCCCGCGGACTGGATTTTGATTTCGACGCGGAGTTTTTCCGCCAGGACCTGGCCCGCGACGCGAAGCTCCGGGCGAAGAACGCGCACATGCTGCTCACCCTGGAGGCCATGGATTGGGGGTTGAGCCCGACTCACTTCCAAAAAAGTACCGTGCCCAAATCCTACCACGACCGCATCAGCGTCATTTTCGATGGCATTGACACCAAGACCGTTCAACCCGAGCGTGCCGCGATGGTGACGCTCAACGGCCGCATCATTCGGGCTGGCGAGGAGGTTGTCACCTTCGTCAACCGCAACCTTGAACCTTATCGCGGCTATCACATCTTCATGCGCGCGCTGCCGGAAATTCTGCGTCGCCGCCCGAATGCGGTTGCGCTGATTGTCGGGGGCGACGGCGTGTCCTACGGCGCTCCCCCGCCGGCCGGAAAAACCTGGAAGCAGATATTCCTCGACGAAGTGAAAGACCGCCTTGACTCGAAGCGGGTGTTCTTTCTCGGGCGGCTTCCTTACGCGGATTACCTCAAGGTGCTGCAGGTGTCGGCGTGCCATGCCTATCTCACTTATCCCTTCGTGCTGGGTTGGAGCTGCATCGAGGCGATGAGCTCAGGCTGCCTCGTCATCGGAAGCCGCACCTCGCCGGTCGAGGAAGTGATCGAACATCAAGAAGACGGGCTGCTGGTCGATTTCTTCGACGTCGATGCCTTGGCGAACACCGTGATCGATTGTCTCGCCCGGCCGGCGCAGTACGCGCCCTTGCGCGCCGCGGCGCGGCGAACTGCGGTGGAGCGCTACGACCTGGCGACGATTTGTCTTCCCGAGCAGGTGCGCCTGATCGAGGAGGTGAGCCGTAAGCGATGAACAGGGGGAGCCGAACGTTGAGGCCAAACGCCGGCCCTGCTATACTTTGCACCCTTTTTCTGCTCGTCTGCGGACGGTTTGGCGTGCGCCTGTCCTGCTCCGAGGATGCCCTTTCCCGAGAATGAAGCGTTTCCGCGGTCGAGCCGAAGAATCAGTGAAAACCAAGTCGGGGTGTAGCTCAGCCTGGTAGAGTACTGCGTTCGGGACGCAGGAGTCGGAGGTTCGAATCCTCTCACCCCGACCAATTCCGTGATCGGTGATCGCCCGCACTTCAGCCCGCGCGAACTGGTCGAACTTACGGCCACGATCGGCGTCTGCAACCTTGTATCGAGGATCCTCGAAGCGCTGCGGGTGGATCCCGAAGCGGCGCACGCGCAGGTCGGCAAGAGCCTGATGTAACCCGTAGTTTGCCGCTTGGGTGCTGGCTGTCAGTCCGGGTGCCCGGCACTCGACGGGGGGCGGCGCTTCAGGCACACTTAATGCGTTTTCCTGACAGGCACGACGCTTGACAAAAATCATCCTGCTTGTTCTCGGCCTGCTGCTCGTCTACTGGATACTGAGGAGTTACCGCAAGCGCGTCGAGAAGCCGGAGAGCCCGCCGCGTACCGGGAGTGCGGAGGATATGGTGCGCTGCGCTCAATGCGGTGTGCATCTGCCACGCAGCGAGAGCATTGTGACGCGCGGCAATTTTTACTGCAGCGCCGAGCACCAGCGGCAGCATGCGCAGCCGGATTGACCTCGCCGCTCGCGCCACCCATGTTGATCGCGCAACCCGAACAAGCCATGCAGTGGGCCGCCGATCCGGCTCCGCCCGCATCCGAATACCCGGATTCATACTGGCGCTCGCTCTATTTCTTCAACGTCTATCGGGTGATAGTGGCGGTGCTGCTGCTCGCGGTCGTCGCCATCTGGCGCGATTCGCCGCAATTCGGCTCACACAGCCTGACGCTGTTCGTAGTTACCGCGGTCTTCTACGTTCTCTTCAGCATCCTGTGTTTTACGCTGACCAGGATCAGATGGCGTTTCAACCTGCAGCTCACCGTCCAGGTCGCCGCCGATATCGGCTTCATTGTGACCCTGATGCGCGCGAGCGGCGGGATCTCGAGCGGACTCGGCCTGCTGCTGCTTGCGACACTGGCGGGTGCGGCGCTGATCGGCCGCGGGCGGCTCACGCTCTTTTACGCGGCGCTCGCCAGCATCGCGGTGTTGCTCGAGCACACGTATGCGGTGCTCAATCACGATGCCGCCATTGCCCAATATGTGCAGGCGGGACTGATCTCCGGGGGCTATTTCGCGACCGCATGGCTCGCCCATACGCTTGCCCGATACGCGGCGGCGAGTGAGCAGCTCGCGGCGCAGCGCGAGGTCGACCTCGCCAACCTGGCGCAGGTCAACCAGTTGGTGATCCAGGACATGCAGGATGGAGTGCTGGTGGTCGATGCGGGCGGCGTGATCCGGCAGATCAACGCGCGCGCCGAACGTATGCTGGGGTCGCTGCGCGAGCACCGCGACATGTTGCTCAAGGATTACGCGCCGGCGCTCGCAGTGAGTTTCGAGAAATGGCGTGACGGCAGCGGCGGTATCGATGCCAATTCCGGTCCGCTGTTCAACAACACGCTTAATGCAAGCTTTGTGCCGATCGGCCGGACCCGGCAGGTGGGCGCCGTGATTTTCCTCGAGGACCTGTCGCGGGCGCAGACGCAGGCCCAGCAGATGAAGCTCGCGGCGCTCGGCCGGCTTACGGCCAACATCGCGCACGAGATCCGCAATCCCCTGGGCGCGATCAGCCACGCTGCGGAGCTCTTGCAGGAGGAACCGGCGATCAACGACACCACCAAGCGGCTGCTCGCCATCATTCACGACAACAGCCGGCGCATTGACCGCATGGTCAACGATGTCATGCGGCTCAACCGCGGCGAGCGCGCCCAGCGCGAGAGCCTGGTGCTGGTCGATTTTCTGAAGATTTTCGTCGAGCAGTTCTGCGCGATCGAGAAGATCCCGTCCGAAACGTTCGCGATCGAACTTCACGCGACGCCCCGGGTCCTGTTCGACCGCAGCCATCTCGATCAGGTCATGTGGAACCTGTGTCGCAACGCGCTGCGCTACTGCCAGCGGCGCCATGCCAGCATCTGCATCCGGGTAAGCTCGGTGCGCAGCGGCAGTATAGTAAGATTGGACATCGTGGACGACGGCCCGGGCGTGCCGCCGGAATCGCGCAGCCAGTTGTTCGAGCCGTTTTTCACCACCGATACGGGGGGCACCGGACTAGGGCTCTACATCGCGCGCGAAATCTGCGACGCCAATGGCGCGATAGTCGAGTATGTCGAGACGCCAAGCGGAGCGCAGTTCAGCGTTTTATGCAGGACGGGGGGATGAGCGCAAAAAACCTGGTGTTGGTGATCGACGATGAAGCCGATATCCGGGAACTGCTCGGCATGACACTGACCCGGATGGGGCTTGATGCACACTGTGCCGCTACCGCCACCGAGGGCATCGCGCTGCTCGAGCAGAACAGCTACGATCTATGCCTCACCGACATGCGGCTGCCCGATGGCGACGGGCTGGCGATACTGGACCACGTCGCGAAACACCATCCCAGCGTTCCGGTAGCGGTGATCACCGCCCACGGCAGCACCGAGAACGCGGTCGCCGCACTCAAGGCCGGCGCATTCGATTATCTCGCGAAGCCGGTGTCCCTCGACCAATTGCGTACGCTGGTGCGATCGGCCTTGAAGCTGCCCCGACCTGGTCAGGGGCGCCGCATGAACGACGGCCACGAGGCCGCCCCCGGCAATCCGGTGCTGATCGGGGACTCCGCCCTGATGCAGGCGACGCGTCAGATGATAGACAGGCTCGCGCGGACCCAGGCGCCGATCCACGTCACCGGCGAGTCGGGCAGCGGCAAGGAGCTCGCGGCGCGGCTGATTCACCTCAAGGGCTCGCGCCGGGACGCCCCGTTCGTCGCGGTCAACTGCGGCGCGATTCCCGAGAACCTGATGGAATCCGAGTTTTTCGGTTACCGCAAAGGCGCGTTCACCGGCGCCACCGCCGATCGCGACGGATTCTTCCAGGCCGCCAACGGCGGCACGCTGTTCCTCGATGAGGTAGCTGACCTCCCCCTGCTGATGCAGGTGAAGCTGCTGCGCGCGATCCAGGAAAAGAAGGTGCGCAAAGTAGGTTCGACAGGTGAAGAGCAAGTCGACGTCCGAATCATCAGCGCCACCCACCGCAACCTTGGGGAGGAAGTAAGGAGCGGCGCGTTTCGCCAGGATCTCTACTATCGGCTCAACGTGATTGATCTGAGGATGCCGGGCCTGCGCGAAATGCCTGAAGACATCCCGCTGCTCGCCGCGGCGATTCTCGGACGCCAGTGCGGCGGGGAGGTCCCTGCGCACCTGTCGCAGGCGGCACTCAAGGAGTTGCAAGGCTACGCTTTCCCGGGCAACGTGCGAGAACTCGAGAACGTGCTCGAGCGGGCGCTTGCGCTGACCACCGGCGACGAGATCAGGCGCGAGGACCTGCAGCTCGCACCGGTCGACGCCGCTGGCGAGGCGCCGGACGTGTCCGGACTGCCTTTGCAGGAACGCCTCGACTTCGTCGAGAAACAAGCGATTCTTGATGCGCTGGAACAGACGCACTACAACCGTACTGCGGCGGCCAAACTCCTCGGCATCACCTTCCGCGCGCTGCGCTACCGCATGGAGCGGCTCGGCATCCAGGACGAGCTTGACTCGAAGGGGTAATTGGGTGATTCAGTGATTGAGTGATTCAGTGATTGCGTAGTCGAGCGCCCTCATCCCTCATCCCTCATCCCTCATCCCTCATCCCTCAACTGCGGTTACACATTGCCTTCAGAGTTGCGCATCACTGACGAGGGGCTCGCCGAGGGCGTGCGCTACGTGCCCTCGCCTAATTCCGATGACCGGCCCGCGGGCTGCGCGGTCGAACTGCTGGTGATCCACGCGATCAGCCTGCCGCCTGGCGAGTTCGGCGGGCCGGACGTTATCGAGTTGTTCTTGAACCGCCTCGATCCGCGGGCGCATCCGTATTACGCGACGATCGCCGATCTCAGGGTATCGGCGCATTTCCTGATCCGTCGCGACGGCGAATTCGTCCAGTTCGTGGCGTGCGAAAAACGCGCGTGGCACGCCGGCGCTTCAAAGTGGCGAGAGCGGGAACGCTGCAACGATTTCTCGATAGGCGTCGAGCTCGAGGGTTGTGATCAGGCGCCGTTCGAGGATGCGCAGTACGCGGCGCTCGCCACGCTCACGCGCGCGCTGAAAGCGCGTTATCCGATCGCGGATATCGTCGGCCATTCCGAGATCGCGCCCGGGCGCAAGTCAGATCCCGGGCCGCACTTCGACTGGGCCCGTTATCGCGCGATGCTAAGAACGCGGTGAGCTTCATTCCAGGTTCGGACCGGGTTTACGGCTGCACGAATTTTGTTCAGATAATCCGAGCCTTAGGTATTCCTGTTCCGCTTTCGCAACAACCTTCAAAAAATTCCTCAAAAGCTATTGCGTTCTCAAAACCACGCTACTAGAATTAGTCTTAAAATTTATTTTGACCACAATATATTGTGGTTTTTGCCGGGGATCAGCCGCACCCCTCTTGAATCTAAAAAAACCTATAACGATCAAGGAGAGACGACATGCAGGTAGCAACCGAATCGACCCGATCCGCGTCGGCAGCAGATTTTGACGTGCCCGAGACCACCCCCGCCCAGGAGCCGCTCTACGCCGAATACAAGGTAATTCGCCGCAACGGTGTGGTGGTCGGTTTCGAGCCGTCGAAGATTTCGATCGCGATGACCAAGGCGTTCATCGCGGTGAACGGCGGCCAGGGCGCGGCCTCGGCCCGCGTGCGGGAGCAGGTGGCAATGCTCACCGAAAACGTGGTCGACACGCTCGTGCGGCGCCAGCCCTCTGGCGGCACCTTCCACATCGAGGACATCCAGGATCAGGTGGAACTCGCGCTGATGCGCGCCGGCGAGCACAACGTGGCGCGCGCCTACGTGCTCTACCGCGAAGAGCGGGCGAGGGAGCGCGCGAGACAGCGTGAAGCGCAGCAAAGCGCGAAGGCCGCGCAGCACGTCATCAACGTGACCGAAAACAGGGTCATCAAGCCGCTCGATCTCGCCAGGATCACGGCACTGGTGGAAAGCGCGTGCGAGGGCCTCGGACGCGAAGCGGGTCCCGAGCCGATCCTGCAGGCGATGCAGCGCGACCTCTACGAAGGCGTGCCGATGGACGAAGTCCGGAAGTCGCTGGTCCTCGCCGCGCGTGCGCTGATCGAGCAGGACCCGAGCTACAGCTACGTTACCGCGCGGCTGTTGTTGCACTCGCTGCGGCTGGAGACCTTGGGCGAGGAAGTCACCCATGCCGAGATGGCTACGCGCTATGCGCAATACCTCCCCGAATTCGTGAAGAAGGGCATCGAGGCGGAACTGCTCGACGAGCGTCTCGGCCAATTCGATCTGAAGTGCCTGGGCGCGGCGCTCGACGCCAACCGCGACCTCAAGTTCACCTATCTCGGGTTGCAGATTCTCTACGACCGCTACTTCCTGCACATCCGCGGCCGGCGCATCGAGCTGCCGCAGGTTTTCTTCATGCGGGTCGCGATGGGGCTGGCGCTCAACGAACCCGAAGACCAGCGCGAAGCGCGCGCGATCGAGTTCTACAACGTGCTGTCGTCCTTCGACTTCATGAGCTCGACCCCGACACTGTTCAACTCCGGCACGCGCCGCTCACAGCTCGCGAGCTGCTATCTCACCACCGTTTCGGACGACCTCGACGGCATTTACGAGGCGATCAAGGAAAACGCGATGCTGCAGAAGTACGCGGGGGGCCTGGGCAACGACTGGACGCCGGTACGAGCGCTGGGCAGCCATATCAAAGGCACCAACGGCAATTCGCAGGGCGTCGTGCCATTCCTCAAGGTAGTGAACGACACCGCGGTCGCGGTCAACCAGGGCGGCAAGAGAAAAGGAGCGGTGTGCTCCTATCTCGAGACCTGGCACCTCGACATCGAGGAGTTCCTCGAGTTGCGGAAGAACACCGGCGATGACCGCCGCCGCACCCACGACATGAACAGCGCCAACTGGGTGCCGGATCTGTTCATGAGGCGTGTCATGGAAAACGGCGAGTGGACGCTGTTTTCGCCATCGGACGTGCCGGACCTGCACGACAAGTTCGGCAAAACGTTCGAGAAGGCGTACGTCGAATATGAGGCACAGGCCGCGCGCGGCGAGATCAAGCTCTGCAAGAAGCTCCCCGCGGTCCAGCTTTGGCGCAAGATGCTTTCCATGCTGTTCGAGACCGGGCACCCGTGGCTTGCGTTCAAGGACCCGTGCAACCTGCGTTCGCCCCAGCAGCACGTGGGCGTCGTGCACAGCTCGAACCTCTGCACCGAGATCACGCTCAACACCGGTCCCGACGAAATCGCGGTGTGCAACCTGGGCTCGGTCAACATGCCGGCGCATCTCGACCTCTCGAGCGGCAGGATGGACATGGAGAAGCTGAAGCGCACCGTCGGTACCGCGACGCGCATGCTCGACAACGTGATCGACCTCAACTTCTATTCGGTCAACAAGGCGCGCAATTCCAACTTCAAGCACCGGCCGGTGGGGCTCGGCATCATGGGCTTTCAGGACTGCCTGCACATGCTGCGTATTCCGTACGGGTCGCAGGCTGCGGTGGAGTTCGCCGACCGGTCGATGGAGAGCATCGCGTACACCGCCTACCGGGCCTCGACCGACCTCGCCGAAGAGCGCGGGCCATACTCCACCTTCAAGGGCTCGCTGTGGGACCGCGGCATCCTGCCGCTCGACACGCTCAAGCTGCTTGCCGAGGAGCGCGGCGGCTATGTCGAGTGCGACATGACGACGGCGCTCGACTGGAAGGCACTCAGGAAACGCATCCAGCAGGTTGGTATGCGAAACTCGAACTGTCTCGCGATCGCGCCCACCGCGACCATCGCCAATATCACCGGGCTCTCGCAGTGCATCGAGCCCACCTATCAAAACCTGTACGTGAAGTCGAACCTGTCGGGCGAGTTCACGGTGGTGAACGAGTTCCTGGTGAGGGATCTCAAGAAACTCAACTTGTGGGACGAGGTGATGATCGCCGACTTGAAATACTTCGACGGCTCGCTCGCCAAGATCGACCGCATCCCGCCCGATGTCCGCAGCCTCTATGCGACCGCGTTCGAGATCGAGCCCAGGTGGCTGGTCGAGTGTGCGTCGCGGCGCCAGAAATGGGTCGACCAGTCACAGTCGCTCAATATCTACATGGCGGGGGCCTCCGGCAAGAAGCTCGACGAGACCTACAAGCTGGCATGGATGCGCGGACTCAAGACTACCTATTACCTGCGCACGCTGGGCGCGACCTCGGCGGAGAAGTCGACCGCGAAAGCCGGCCAGTTGAATGCCGTGCCGGCTCACGGCGGCATGGTTGCGCCCGCGGCTGCCGGCGAGCCCAAGTTCTGCGCGGCGGACGATCCGGAGTGCGAGGCGTGCCAGTGAAGCAGGATTGAGGAATGGGGATCGAGGATTGAGTCACGGGTCACGAATCACCAATCACGAATCACCAATCACGAATGTAAAGGATAATCACGATGCTGCAATTCGAGGAACAAAGGATGACGAGCGGGGGGGCAGCCGGTGCGGCGCGCGCGGGGCAGCCGCCTGCCGCCGAAGCTGAGGCGCTCCGGTTGCGCCGCGTCGATGTCGCGGACAAGCGCATTATCAACGGCCAGACCGACGTCAACCAGTTGGTGCCGTTCAAATACAAGTGGGCTTGGGACAAATATCTTTCCGCCTGCGCCAATCACTGGATGCCGCAGGAAATCCAGATGAGCCGCGATATCGAGCTGTGGAAAAGCCCCAATGGGCTCACCGAAGACGAGCGCCGCGTCGTCAAGAGGAACCTCGGGTTTTTCGTCACGGCCGATTCGCTCGCTGCCAACAACATCGTGCTCGGCACCTATCGCCACATCACGGCGCCGGAATGCCGCCAGTACCTGCTGCGCCAGGCGTTCGAGGAGGCGATCCACACCCACGCCTACCAGTACATCGTGGAAAGCCTGCAGCTCGACGAGGGCGAGGTATTCAACGCCTATCACGAAATTCCGTCGATCCGCGACAAGGACGAATTCCTGATCCCGTTCATCGACACGCTGACCGACCCCTCGTTCAAGACCGGCACGGCCGAGAACGACCAGAAGCTCCTGAAGAGCCTGATCGTGTTCGCGTGCATCATGGAGGGCTTGTTCTTCTACGTCGGCTTCACGCAGATCCTGGCGCTGGGGCGGCAGAACAAGATGACCGGGGCCGCCGAACAGTATCAGTACATCCTGCGCGACGAGTCAATGCACTGCAATTTCGGCATCGACGTTATCAATACGATCAAGCTGGAGAATCCGCATCTATGGACTCCGGAATTCCGCGAGGAAATCCGCGCGCTCATGCTGAAGGCCGTCGAGCTCGAGTACCGCTACGCGGAAGACACCATGCCGCGCGGCGTGCTGGGGCTGAACGCCGCCATGTTCAAGGAATATCTGCGCTTCATCGCCAACCGCCGCTGCCAGCAGATCGGGCTCGACCCGCTGTTCGACGGCGCGGCCAACCCGTTCCCGTGGATGGCGGAGATGATCGACCTCAAGAAGGAGAAGAACTTTTTTGAGACACGCGTTACCGAATACCAAACCGGCGGCGCATTAAGCTGGAATTGATGCGTATTCCAGACACGACCGGCGGCGGCGAACTCCGCACTGAGTGCGGCGGGGCGGCGCCGCCGAATTTTTTTCAAGGTCACTACCCGATATAACCAGTCAGGAGGCACGCGATCTTGGGATTCAGCCTCAAACACCGACGTTACCGCAGTCGCAGACTGAACATGCACACCGTCACCGAGCTTCGCGCCGAGGGCGATTACACGCTGTGGCTGCGCTTTGACGATGGCCTCGAAGGCCATGTCTATCTCGGTGAATGGGTGGCGACCGAAATGTATGGTGCGCTCTCCGACCAGGAGACGTTCCGCAAGGTCGGGCTCGACCCGGTATCGAACGCGGTCACTTGGGAGGGCGGGATCAACCTCGATCCGGAGGTCTTGTACCGCGATCTGGCGAGCAAGGCCGAAGCAGCTTTGCATTAAGAACTGCCGCATTGCCCGCGGCGCGGTCGGGCAGGCTGACTGGGCAGCGGGTTGAGCGGTCGTCAGCAGTCACGCGAAGCCCGACGGGGCTGCTGTGGGCACGACGCCGCGCTTTCGAGCGCGGCGCCTTTGGCAACTTTGTTAAGGAGGTGTACATGGCAAAAGCCAAGAAGAAACCTGCAAAAAAGAAACCAGCCAGGAAGAGTGTCAAGGAAATGAAAAAAGTGGCAGCCAGGAAAACCGCCGCACGCAGAACAGTGGCCAAAAAAAGGCCGGCTAAAAAGCCGGCCAGAAAAAAAGCAGCCAAGAAAAAGCCTGCTGCCAGAAAGGCGGCGCTCAAGCCGGCGCTACAACCCGCTGCACCGGTAAGCCCGGCACCAGCTCCGGCTCCTGCGGCGCCCCGTCCGGTCGCAATCCCGGGTGCTTGGCCGTTTCCAATGGGCAACAAGCCATAGCTTCCACGACGCCTGCGGCCCCGCTGCCTCCGCGAGGAGATCAGTCAGGAAGCCGCAGGCGTTGGATTTGACCGGCCGACAGCAGAGCGCTAAAGATACAAAAACTCCCCCGCTGCCGCAAGCAAAGTTTTCTCGGCCGCCCCGCCGTCAGCCGCCTTTAGAAAATAGCTTCATTTAATCATGATGTTGGCTTCATCCCGGATGGCGGTGTGTCATCCCGGCTGCGCGCTGATCTTGCTTGCGGCATCGGCACGGATCCCAGCGGTCTGCAATTTCGCGGTTGGCCGTCTTGATCCAGATCACGAAAGGAATCTCATGGAATTCTGCAGCGCCGCGCTCTCTCGCGATACCATGGAAGCCGATCCGCGCAACATCGTGTTCTGTCCCTACGCGATCGCGATCTACGCGCTGCCCAAGGAGCGCGGAAGGATCTACGTGTCGTATCGGAAACCCGCCGCGATCGGCTCCGGGAAATCGATCAAGACGCTGCGCGCGGTGGAAAAGCTGATGGACGACATCGTGCGCGAGGCGCTGCGGTGAACGGTGCCCTCATCCCTCACGAACCACCTGTCGCTTATCGCCCGTTGCTCAGCCCGCCTCGCCGCTCACGAACCTTTGGCAGCCGATTGCCGGTAAGGATCAGGCGAAAGCCACAATTTCAGTGACGCGCTCGAGCGGTAAACGCCTCAACGCGCTTGTGGAGCGGGAGCGCGCACCGTCCTCCGACTGAACCCGTTAGAAGAACATTTCAGCTTGCAATGTGCGTCAGCGTACAGACCCGGCGCATCACCTGCCGTATGATGGTTGGGTGTCTGTCGAAAGAGAATCAGCGCAGTTGTGAACGCTGGTAGCACACCGTGGTCCGGTGGTGCTGCGTTGCGGAGATTGGGATAGGGTCAATTCTTAATGTGAGGCAAGAAATGAATATCGCGATGTGGATCTTGGCGGGGGGCATTATGGGCTGGATCGGATATGCGGCCTTGAATGCCAATGCGGAACGAGGCCTTGTTGTCTCGATCATCATCGGCATGGTGGGTGGATTCTTCGGCGGACACGTACTTGCGCCTATGTTTGGCACCGCCGCGGCCAATGCGACTGAGTTTAGCCCGTTTGCGCTGTTTATCGCAGGGGCGAGCGCGGCAGGCTGCCTGACTCTCAGCAACATGATCAACAACCGCTACGGCGTGTGACCCCGCCCGATTAGGCAACAAGGCGTGCGGTGATCTGTGGTCGCAACTATCGAAATGCTGTCGGCAATCCAGTTCCAGGAAGAAGTGCGACGCGTCATACGCTTTCGTTCACAGCCAGTGGTCGAGAATCCGCTGGCCGAGGCAGTTAAGAAAATCGAGCAAAATCCGGCCTATACGCAATCTCGCCTGCTCACCCGCATTCTGACCGCGCTGACATATAAACGGGGCGAGTTTCGACGCGCAGAGATCGCCTCCCTCGACTCGGAAATGCTCGCCATGGTTATCACCCTGATGGACGCGTACGCTTCCGGGACATCCGCGCGCGAGGAGTGGGTGCGCGCCGTCGACGCAGCAGAGGCGGCGCAAGTCGGCGCCGGCGGATAAGTCTCGGTTGTAGTGAGAATCGCCCCCGCACATCCGCTGGCGCACAGACCATGTCGAGGCACGGACAGAGAATCCGCGCAGCGATGCGTGTTACTTGCCAGGAACGCGCGTTCGTGGGGCAATCAGCTGCGTTTTTACAGGGAGTCAGCGATGCGAACACGGATGGGTATGATGATGGTGACCGCGGTTGCGGCAGCGATTCTCGGGTGCGCCCAGAAGCCGCCGCCAACGGCAGCGGTGATCGAGAACAAGGTCTACACGGTGACGCCGGACCAGGTGAAGGTGAAGGTCGGGATCGTGACGGGCGAAGTTACGGAAATGAAGGTCACGGAGCGGATCGAACAGGGCTCCGGCCGTATCGACTCTCCGGCGAGGCTCACGGGGAAGCTCAAGCTGACGAACAGCTCTGCGGATCATTCCGTTCGCTTGGTCAGGGGAAAGATCCAGTACATCGATGCCGAGGGGCAGGCGATCAAGCTGGAGGAGGCGCGGACCGAACCGAACATCAGGTTCAGCTCCTTCGGTTCCGACCGGCTCGATCCCGGTCAGGATGCGACCCAGTCCGTGGATGTGAATTTTCCCGTAGCGGCACTGAAATCGAAGAAGCTGAGGGAAATCCGCCTCGATCTCATGTATCTCTCGTCATTGTTCATCGAGGAGACGGCCAACCTCGCTGTGTCGATCGGCGGCCAATAGGCCAGAGAGGCAGCTTTCCTCTGCCGTCGCCCCTGAAACTCCGGCTGCACAGGCGAACGGAAGCTGCGGTGGCGCGCCGCGAGCGACCTCCAGAAACCGGGGCCGCCGGCTCGGCTCGGCGTGGTTTCACCGCCCATGAACAACGCGATGCCGACCAGGCCGTCGCTGCCTGTGACCGCGATCTCCGCCGACGCCCCGTCTTCCACGACGTAGAGCAGAGACACGATGCTGGTGGTGGGGAAATCTTCGATATCAACTGCGTGCGGCCGGTATTCTCACCTCGACCGAGTGTTCCCGACGGTCGTCGACAAGAGGAATTGCGGTGTCGTGTTGCTCAACGCCATCAACTGTCACGCTCATCTCGCCGTTCTCGGCACGCGTATGCAGCCCGGTGATATGGTAAAAAGTTTCCCGGTACCGGTAATGCACCTTTAACCCATCCCACTCCGCGGGGAGGCACGGCGCAAGACGCAGCTTGTCGACTTCAAGGTTCAGCCCTAGCAGTGATTCCACGATAAGCCGATACATCCAGCCGGCGGAGCCCGTGTACCACGTCCAGCCGCCGTGGCCGGTGTGCGGCGGGAGCGCATAGACGTCGGCCGCGACGACGTACGGTTCCACTTTGTAGGTGGCAATCGCCTCCGGAGATTTCGCATGGTTTACCGGGTTGACCATGGCCGTGAGTTCCCACGCGCGCCGGCTGTCGCCCAACGCCGCGAACGCCATCGCCGCCCAGATCGCCGCATGAGTATATTGCCCGCCATTCTCTCTCACGCCCGGGACGTAGCCCTTTATATAGCCGGGGTTCAAAGTCGACTTGTCGAACGGCGGATCCAGAAGCTGGATCAGCGCGTGATCCCGGCGAACGAGGCGCTTATCTACCGCATCCATCGCCATGTGCGAACGCCCGGCATTTCCCGCACCGGATAGAACAGACCAGCTTTGCGCGATCGAGTCAATCTGGCATTCGGTGTTACTCGCCGACCCGAGCGGCGAACCGTCGTCGAAGTAGGCGCGGCGGTACCACTCCCCATCCCAGCCATTCTGCTCGGCGTTCTGTCGTAGTTGAGCCGCCTCCCGCTGGCAACGCTCGGCGAAGGATATGTCACCATGCATGCGCGCAACCTCGGTGAATCGCATGAGCACTTCATAAAGGAAAAAGCCCAGCCAGACACTTTCGCCTTTGCCGTGTGCACCCACGATGTTCATGCCGTCGTTCCAGTCACCGGAGCCGATGAGTGGCAGGCCGTGCTCACCAAATGTGAGGCCCCTCAGGATGGCTCGCACGCAGTGTTGGTACAAACTCGCTGCTTTTTCAGACCGTACTGGCAAATCGTAATATGAGTCCTCCTCCGCGTTTACCGGGCGGCCCTCCACGAAGTGAACCGGTTCATCCAGCACTCCCGTGTCCCCAGTGCTCAAAACGTAACGGCATGTCGCCAACGGCAGCCAGAGGTAATCGTCGGAACAGTGTGTACGTACGCCACGGCCCGACGGAGAATGCCACCAATGCTGGACATCCCCTTCCTTGAATTGACGGGACGCACAGAGCAGTAGATGTTCGCGTACCAGGCGCGCCTCGGCGTGGACGAGTGCCATTACGTCCTGCAACTGATCGCGGAAACCAAAGGCGCCCGCTGATTGGTAGTATCCGCTCCGCGCCCAAAGGCGGCACGCTATCGTTTGGTACAGCAACCAGCCGTTGGTCAGTACGTTGAGGGACTGGTCGGGTGTTTCCACCTGCACTGCACCGAGCCTGTGCTTCCAGTGCTGCCATACCGTCTCGAGCGCGCCGCGCGCGGCAGTTGATCCCCGGAAGCGATGCACGAGGTTACTGGCAACATCGGCGTCTCGCCCTACGCCGAGCCTGAAAATGATCTCGCGCTCTTGCCCGTCGGCCAGCTCGAATGGAACCTGGATCGCGGCACAGGGATCCAAAGCCGCCCCCACCTTGCCGGAAAGCCGCGCCCGGGTCATGGCGGCCGGATTCCCGGGCGTGCCGTTGCGCCCGAGGAACTCGGTGCGGTCACCGCTCACGGTCCGAGTCGCATCGTCCACGTCGAAGAAGGCAATCCGGTCGGGGAACTCCGTGTTGTATGGATTTCGCGCGAAGAGCGCACCGCTGTCGGGGTCAACTTTGGTGATCACATGCATGGTCGATTTCGGCCGCAGATCTCCCAGTACCCATTCCACATAGCCCGTGGCGGAGAGCCGGCGCAATCGGCCGGACTCGTTTCGCACTTTCAACACCGCGAACTTGATCGGCGCCTCCAGGGCCACATAAACCCACAGCTCCGAGCGGATGCCGCGCTCCGTGTGCTCGAAGACGCTGTAGCCGAATCCGTGCCGGCTGACGTAAGGCATCGCCCCGCGGCTAGGCAGCGGCGCGGGAGACCAGAAGTGGCCCCTCTCTTCGTCACGGATGTAAAAGGTTTCTCCGCTCGAATCGCTTACGGGGTCGTTGTACCAGGGAGTGAGGCGGAACTCGTGGGCATTTTCGCTCCAGGTGTAGGCCTGGCCGCTCTCCGAGATGAGGGTTCCAAAGTGCGGATTCGCCAGCACATTCATCCACGGTGCCGGCGTCACTTGCCCGTGCGCGGTGGTAATGACGTACTCGCGCCCATCAGACGTGAATCCGCCCAGCCCGTTGAAGAAGATCAGATCGTGGCGCGGCAACGCGGCGGCCAGCGAGGGTTCGGCGCGGCGCGTTCGGGTTGGGGTAAGGCGCGGCACTGTCACTTCCACAAGGCCGCGACGGTTGATCTGTTCGGCCAGCGTTCCCCGACTGTCGGTGATGATGGCGCGGGCGACGGCTTGAAACAGAATGCGGTCCTCGTCCGATATCTGCTCCGCGGGTCGCACGAAGATTCCGCCTGGCCGATCTATCACGTGTGCTTCGAGGCCTGCGGCGATCAGCCCCATGATTTGTTCGTGGAGTAGTTGCCGGTAACCGGCATGATCTTCGTTCCAGATCACCAGGTCCACCGCCAGTCCCTTTAAGCGCCAGTACGCGTGGGCCTGCACGAGTTGGCGTACCAACTCGATATTCGCCGGGTCTTTAATCTGCAGCAGCACGATCGGCAAATCGCCAGAAATGGCGTAGCCCCATAGACTGGATTGCCCGCGGCGGTTCTTGCTGAGAACGGCTGCGTCGGCGCGCAGGGAGGAATTGGCGTAGATGACAGAGCTGGCCAGGCGGCCATAAAGTTGCGCGTCGGCATCCGTGGCATTGATCTGCCGGAGGACCACCTGGCTATGTGTCCACGCCAGTTCGAAGACGCGATCCGCAAGATGCCGATCCTGGTATTTCCCGACCAGGCTTAAGGCTGCGTCCCGGGTTTCGCCGATGCCGGAGACGATATCAATCGTTGCCGATTGTTCCGGATCGAGTGTTATTCGATACCGGATCGCGACGATCGGATCCAGCACCGAGCCCTGGCTGCCCGAGAGCGCCGCAGAATCGCTCATCGCTTGAGGAGCGGCGACGGTGCGCCCGCGGCCGATGAACCGCATGCGATCCGTCTCATACGAAACCTCTCCGACGTCCGCTCCGTGCACGGCCATCAGATGAAACATCCATGGCGCCTGCTCCTCGAGGGAGCGGGGCCGGCGAGTGCAGAGGATCGCCTGCCGCTGGCGAATGATCTCGGTCTGAACAAAGAGATTACTGAACGCCGGATGCAGTGCGTCCGCAGCGGATGATGCGAGAACCACTTCCGCGTAACTCGTGACGTCGATCGTTCTGCTTGTGCGGGAGTGGTTGGTGATGCGGAGTCGGCGCAGTTCGATGTCATCTTCTGGCGAAACAACAATCTCGGTATACGTATCGATGTCGTGGTCGCTGCGCCGGAATTCCGCGCGCCCCTCAGAGAAAATCGCTTCGTAAGCTTCCGATCGTTTGAGCGCCGGCTGATGGGCGCTTGACCAGAACACCCCGCTCGTCACGTCGCGGAGGTAACAGAATGCGCCCCAGTTGTCGCAGGTCGTGTCTTCGCGCCAGCGTGTGACGGCGAGGTCTTTCCAGCGACTATAGCCGCCACCCGCGTTCGTGACCATCACGTGGTATCTGCCGTTCGATAACAACTGCACCTCCGGTATCGGAGTATCGGGGCTCACGAGCACGCGCACCGGCATCTCCGGACCGCCGGAAATCGCACGAATATCGGAAACTTCGGCAGTGTGCAAATAGAATCCCGTAGCCTTTGGAATTCTCTCCTGAAGCAACAACGTGGTCGCCTGGAACAGCGGATCCGACTCGAATCGCTTCTGCATCGGACGGTCGAGGATCAGATCGGCCAGAGAAAGAAAGATCATGCCCTGGTGATGTGCCATGAACGACCGAACCACGGCGCTCGATTGCCCGCGTGGCAGACGTGAAGGCGTGTAGTCGATCGCCTCATAAAAGCCGAATCTTCCTTCAAGCCCTTCAGCAGCGAGTCGTTGCAGGTTCAGGCACGCCTCCTCGGGCGCCACCATGAGCGCGAGCGCCGATGCATACGGCGCAATGACCAAATCCTCCGCTAGTCCGCGTTTGAGCCCCAGGCCGGGCACGCCAAATGCGCGGTACTGATAGTTGAGACCAGCGTCGACCGTGTTGTAGCCGGATTCCGACATGCCCCACGGTACGCCGCGCTGGTTCCCATACGCGATCTGTCGCTCCACCGCCGCCTGATAGGTCTGGTCGAGCAGCGTGTGTTCGTACGTCGGCATCACCAGCAGCGGCATCAGGTACTCGAACATCGAACCGCTCCACGACAGGAGAATCGGTTCGCCACCGGCGGTAGTGAGCAGGCGCCCCAGGGCAAACCAGCTCTCCTGCGGCAATTGTCCCTGCGCAATCGCCACGAAACTGGATAATCTCGCTTCCGATGCCAGCAGATCGTAGTAACTCGAGTCCCGCCGGCGCTCACCCACGTTGTACCCGATAGCCAGTAGATGACGCGCCTTGTCGAACAGAAACTCATACTCCATGCGCGCGAGATCGCTTGATTGCAGTGCCAGGCGCTCGATAGCCGCAATCCTTTCTTTGGCGCGACGGCTTGCTTCCGTGATGAGTCGTCGCAGCTCATCAAGCCACCCGCTTTCCTCGGGCGTCGCGTCCGAGCCGAGCCGACGCCCGATTGCCGGCAGCCACTCCCCCTCAAGTCTTGCCAGTTCGCGCAGCGTTGGGATCTCACCGATGTCCGGGAAATCGCTGAGCCCACTCGGCGCGGCCGGCAGCAAACTCCACGGGGCGAGAAACGTCAGCTCATCGAGGGCGCCCCGGGTTTGCCGGGCCAGCGCCTGTGCCCACCACTTTGCGTCGCTCTCGGGAGCAGCAGCGAGGCCGCCGGCCACCTCCGCAGCGGACGTCGCCAGCCGAACTAGCCACCGCCGCGCTGCCGCGACCGTGGCAGGCCGGGAATCGATTGCAGACTCCAGATCCTTCTGAAATTGAGCGAGCTGGGGAGCGGCGGC
>Ga0156226_1213_pt2 | contig 22464 bp, 15 predicted proteins | sample RifCSPlowO2_12_FD_107874 | JGI IMG/M metagenome (GOLD analysis project Ga0156226, IMG submission 107874) | Betaproteobacteria bacterium RIFCSPLOWO2_12_FULL_62_13
TCACCCAGCCACACCGCTTTACTCACAACTGCGCACTTGCTGGGTTAACTTCCAAGAGCGTTAACGGGTCAGGTTTCGGAAGCGCTGAGGGTCAACTGCGCAGCAATTTGAATATCCTGATGCTAAAGCTCGCGAGCACCAACCGTGAGACGCGCGAGCAGCTCAAGTTTTTCCGCGACAGCGGCGGCAATATCGTCCAGCATTTCCCGCGCGAAGACGACGCGGAAGCGCACAAGGCACTCAAGACACGCATCCCGAATCTCGACATGCTGGTGGAAAACGCGGGGCGCGGCGAATTTCTGGCCAAGACCTCCCTCGGGAACCTGGTGCGGCTGTGCGAGCCGGCAGTGACCCTCGACGAGGGGCATAAAGCGACCAGCAGCCTGGCGCGGCGCACGATTGAGGGCTTCAACGCCTCGGTGGTCGTTGAGCTGTCCGCAACTCCGCAACGCGAAGCGAATGTTTTGACGCGGGTTACCGGCAAGGAATTGCTGGACGAGCAGATGATCAAGCTGCCGATCAACATCGCGAACTCGAATCAGAAATCTTGGAAGGACTGCCTGACTCAAGCGCGCGACAAGCGCGAGGAACTGGCGAAGCTTGCCGGGGTGCACTTCAAGGCCACGGATAAGATCATTCGCCCGATCGTGCTGGTCCAGGTCGAGCGCACCGGCAGGGACCAGCGCGATGCCGGTTATGTCCACAGCGAGGACGTCAAGGAATACTTGATTCAGCGGCTGGGATTCAACGAGTCCGCTATTGCCATCAAGACATCGGACAAGGATGACATCGAAGGCATTGACCTGCTCGCCGACGGGTGCCCGGTCGAGTGGATCATCACCAAAGCGGCGCTGCAGGAAGGCTGGTGGGATTGTCCTTTCGCGTACATCCTAGTTTCGCTGAGTAGCACCGGCAGCCAGCAGGCCATGACGCAGCTCGTAGGGCGGGTGCTGCGGCAGCCCTATGTGGAAACGACCCCTTTCGCCGAACTCAATGAAAGCTACGTGTTCTGCCTCAACCGGAAATCCACGGACATTACGCGGGAAGTGAAGAAGGCCCTCGAACAGGAAGGCTATGAGGGCGATGCGGAAAGCGTGGTGGACAACAGCGGGTCGGGCGGCCAGCAGGATCAGAAACGGGAGGCGACGATACGCAAGGAGTTCCGGCGCTATTATCGGAGCTTCGATGGCAAGATTTATCTACCGCGTTTCTGCGTCAGGCGCGGTGGAGGTTACGAGGCGCTCGATTATTTTCGCCACTTGGTAAGCCAGGTCGATATCAGGCAGCTCGATCATGCCGCCGTGACTTGGGAATTTTCGCGGGAGCTCGCCGCCGCGAAAGACTCGTTTTACCGGCTCACTCTGGATCAGGACGAACTCGAAAGCGTGGCGGAACGCGAAGCTGCAACAATGGAAACTGACGACCAGGTGAAGGCTTGGCTCGTGGCAGGCCTTCAGTTCGACTATTTCAGCTTCAAGCAGTTGCGGGAGATCGTCGATAGGATTATCGATTGCCTGTATCGCATAAACCCGGAGTTACCCGGCAAGCTCGGCCATGTGAAGTACAGTGTCAGGGAGAGGATCGCTGGATTTATCGAACGGGAAACGGACCGGCAAACGCAGATTGCATTCGAGCACCTGTTTAACAGCAAGGCGCTCCGTTTTTACCTGGAGTGCGTCGAAGCCCGGTTTGAAATCCCGCTCAAGGTTGAAATCCGCTCGACCCGGAAGCTGGTGCATGACGATAACGAGCCGATTCAACGTTCCCTGTTTGATTATGTTGCCGACGATCTCAACGAATATGAAAGGTCGGTTGCTCTCTATCTCGATAGTCACCCGGAAGTATTGTGGTGGTATCGAAATCTTGTCGGCCCGGAACACTTCTCAATCCAGGGTTACAGGCGAAACCGGATCTATCCCGACTTTGTGGTGCAGCAGGGCCGCGACGCGAAGCCGGTCGCTTCAGTCGTCGTAGTGGAAAGCAAGGGTAAGCACCTCAAGGGTAACGAGGACACCAGCTACAAACGGAAGGTCGCTGAATACTTTGGCAAGGTCGGCAATAAAGTTCCGTGGCAGAAGCTGGGGAAGGACTTCCAGGACGAGCAATTCCGGTTCCAGGTGCTGGACGAAGGGGATTACCGGGACCGCGACTGGCGCGACGAATTGAAACGACAACTCGCGCAGGCTGTATCGGGCTGATTTTTACGGCAATGTTGTCCGATAAAGCAGGTTAACTCACTCGCCCCGCACTTACTGCATTGGCTACGACGTATCCGTGGTGGGATCGGGGTCAGTTCTCGACCTTGCATACAGGAGTGTGGGATCGGGGTCAGTCCTTGACGTTGCATACAGGAGTTTCAAGTCAAGAACTGACCCCATTCATTTACGATCGAATTGCGAAAAGACGGCGAGCGGGAAAAGGCGAGAATGGCGGCATAGCAATCTATGCGTGGGTCACTACCGCCACACCTCCCGCATGACTCTGATGAAATTTCCGCCCAGAAGTTTCCTGATCAAGTCCGTGCTATAACCCCGTTGCAGGAAACCGGCAACAACATTGCCGAGCTCCGATTTCTGGCTGAAGCCTTGCGTGCGCCGCGTCACATAGTTGGCTCCCAGCGTCATTTCCGGGTAATACCACGGCGTTATCCAGTTGACCTTCGTTCTACCATCGTTCATGTCAGTTGCAAAGCCGACATGATCAGGACCGATTAGCTTGATGGCGTAATCAAAATGGTTTAGGTAGTCCTCAAGCGTCGGCTGCTGATCGGTGCGGATAAGCGGGGCATAGGGCGTTATTCCAATGACGCCACCGCGCTCAGCAACAGCCTTCATTTGCTCGTCCGTCACGCAACGGGGGTTGTCCGCCAACGTCCTGACGGCGGTATGCGAAATAACGATGGGTTGTGCGGAATAGCGTGCGGCATCAAGCGTGGTTTGAATCCCTACATGGGCGCAATCGACTAACACACCGAGCCTGTTGCATTCGCGGACTACCTGAATACCAAAATGCGTAAGCCCGCGGTTTTCCGGCTCCAGGCAGCCATCGCCGAGGAAATTTCGCTCCATGTAGGTAAGCTGAAGAACCCGCAGTCCGAGTTTGTGCAGAATACGAACGCGATTGCGGTCCTGCTCGAGGCAGCTTGCGCTTTGAAGGCCAAAGATCACTCCCAATTGACCAGTCTTCTTGGCCTCGGTTATATCCGACGCTTTTTCGACGTGTCGTGCCGTGGAATTAATCTCGAAATTAACAAGATTTTCGTGTATCGCTTTGAGAACTTCCTCCAAGGTAGGGGTGTAGGTAGGCTCCGAGACCAGGGTGACATTTATCGCCGTATACCCGTAACCGGCAAGCGACTGCTCGTATGTGCCCTCCGCAACGTACGGAGTAGGGTGAACCACTGCACCCCCAAGACCGTCGATGACTATTGCATCTCGAAGGATTGTCTTTGCCTCAGCCAAATGGTCAGATATCACTATCTCTCCTTTCTTGTCCTCCTCATTCAAAGCGAATGTCCGCTTCTTTTACTACCTTCGCCCATTTGGCGATATCGGATTTGATTAGCGCCACAAATGCTTCCGGCTTGTCAAATGTTGGATCGGCTCCAAGATCGTAAAATGATTTTTCGATGTCGGCCATAACGAGTACTTTGGCCAAGTCACGACTGATCACATTGATTACTCCTTGCGGAACTCCTGCTGGGGCAGCTATACCGTACCAAGTGCTGGATTCATAGCCCGGCACTCCGGATTCCGCAATTGTCGGCATCCCGGGAAGTTGCGGTGCCCGTTTAGCGGTAGTTAGCGCGAGGCCTTTGAGTCTTCCGGACTTAATATGCGGGATAGACGTGATCAGCGTGTTGAACGTCATCGCCACTTCGCCGCTCAATAGACCAATGGTCGATGGCCCGCCACCCTTGTACGGGACATGCACAATCTTCGTTCCGGCTAGACTGTTAAATAACGCACCAGAGAGATGCGGGATCCCCCCAACCCCCCCTGAGCCAAACGTAAGGTCCCCCGGCCGACTCTTGGCAAGCTTGACTAGATCGCGCACGGACCGGACTGGCAGTGAAGGATGCACTGCCAGCACGTTCGGTATGACGACGACCCTCGAGATCGAGGAAAAATCCTTGACAGGATTGTATCGGAGGTTTCGATAGAGGCTCGGATTAATGGTAAACATCCCATTCGTTGCAAGGAGCAGGGTATTACCATCTGGAGCTGACTTGGCTACTGATTCGGCTCCCAGAATCCCATTTGCACCCGCGCGATTTTCCACAATTAAAGATTGCCTCCAAAGTTGATTAAGTTTTGGAGCAATTAAACGAGCAGTCGTATCTGATGCACCCCCGGCGGCAAATCCGACTATGATTCGAACCGGCCCGTTTGGATAGGCTTGTGCGGAGACATCTCCGACGCAAACCAAGCTGAGCAATCCGACAAAAAACGCATTTCTGGTTACCATTGCTGTACTAAACAAGGAGTCCTCCCACACAGTAATCTGCGAAAACAAGCTCTCCCTCAGGAGGAATTTGATATTTGTTATTGGACATTATAGTCACGGCGTGAGCTTCCCGGTCAAGCAAAAAGATTGGATTCCGGCTCGCGTCCGCTGCGTGCACTTAGCTATGCAGCCGGGTTTCTACGCACCGAGCCGGCGCTCTCGAGGCCCGACATGCAGGCGGGCCTCGCGCTGTTCAGCACCGACAAAGCCGGCAGCGTCCTGCACCGCTTTTCCGGTTTTTCGCTTGTGGTGAGGCTGTTGCGGCCTGAGAGCCGGGGCAGCGTTGTGATTCAGAGTGTCGATCCGTTAGCCGCGCCCGCCATCCAGCCCAACTACCTTTCCGCCCCGAAGGATCGCGAGGTTCTGCTCGCCTGAAATCAGCCTGGTCGCACTCGACGTCTCTTGAGCAGCAGCGAATTCTCCTTGCTCGAATCCGGCTCTGCCCCAGGTGGTCGCTATCCGCGCGGTTTGACCCACGTTTCCGACCATGCCAGGCATGCGCTCGTGGACTGGCGGTCTCCGCGCATCTCCAGCCATGGCGCGTCGGGTGCGAAGCGGCCATTGACCTCGATCTGCGCCGACCTGGCGGGAAAGAACGTGCTGAATACGCCGATGGGGCGGTTGCCCATGCCCGGCGCCATGGTGAGCACGAACGGATCGATGCAATCGTACCAGGTGAGCACGATGCGCTCGGTTCGAGCGATGACCGTTTCCACCGTCGTCGAGCGCGGGTCGCCGGCGCGGGAGAACTGCGCGTCAAACACCGGCAGCGAGGTGTCCGCGAAGGCGGGGTAGAGCAGCGTCTCGATCGTGCGTTGGAGCCAGCGCGCCACGGCCACGTTGTCGCTGTAGACCTGCACGCGGTTTTCGATGAGCGGCGACTGCATGAACATGGCGTGACCTGAGCCCGCCGGGCACCAGAGAACGCGCCAATGGCTTACGCGGGACGAATGCGTCTTGCCGCGATCCGCGCTGAGCCGAATGAATGAGTTCTCGCCGGTCATGAGAACGTCGTTGGGGTCAACGGGCTGGGCCATGATTTTCTCTTGGTTGGTCAATTACGCAAGCGTGTGGTCGCGTGTCGCGGGTGAGGTGTCCTCTTGCGTACGGCCTGCTCGGCTCCGATCGTCACGACTCGCGCTGTTGTGGTTTCTTGGGCGGCAGCAAAGTCTCCTCACTCAAATCCGGCTCGCCGCACAGCCGCAGTATCTCTGCCCGCGCGGCATCGCGGAGCTGAATCGCCGCGTTCCAGTCATTCCCGACCGGCTCAATCGGCGCGCTTAAGGTAACGCTGATCGCGCCGCGGCGGAACAGCCACTGGCCGTCGCGCAGGATCGAGCGGGTGCCGCGGACCGTCACCGGCACGACCGGCATGCTGGCGCGGGCGGCGATGACGAACGCCCCCATGCGGAACGGGAGCAGGCCCGGCATGCGGCGGAACGTGCCCTCCGGGAAAACGATCAGGGGATGGCCGGCGCTGACCATCGCCACGAAGCGCCCGGTATCCTCCACGCCGCGCTGCACGTCGAAGCGCTCGACGAAATCGGTGCCGATTCGGGTGAGGTAGACGCGCGGGATCAAGTGATCCAGCAGTTCGCGCTTGGCCATGAAGTGCATCGGCGTGCGCAGGGCGGCGACCATGATGACGCCGTCGAGATAGCTCGCGTGTTTGGCCGCCAGCACGCAGGCGCGGCCGGCCGGGATGTGTTCCAGCCCCCTGACGGTCATCCGGATTCCCCCGAGCCGCAGGAAAAGCCGCGCCATGTGGTGGCTGAAGCGCCAGCACCACGCGGCCCGCTGCACCAAGGCGCACGTGATCCAGGTGGCGGATCCCAGCAACCCGAGCAGCAGCAGGACGTAACCCCCGTACAGCAGGTCAGCAGCCATGCGCAGGGTGCGCCGGCCCTGCGGCAGCATTGCGAACCAGGTGAGCCGGGCGAACTGCAGCCACACGGCCCGGGTGTTGGCGTGGCCGCCGCGCTCGTACGCCTCGCGGCTCGCGGCGCGGCGGATCTTGCCGCTGGAAGTCTTCAACACGGTGTAAGGCTGCGCCAGCACGATTTCGTCCGCCGGCGTGCCGATGAGTGATATCGCGAGCTCGTTGATGCGCGTGCGCAACGCTTCCCGCACGCCGGGATCGGCGACGCGCGTCTCCGCGAGGACCACGACGCGCTCGGTCCCGGAGCGCGCATCCTTGCTGCCGAAGACGGCCACGCAGCCTTTGCGTATGCCCTCGATCGCTCCGACCGCCTCCTCGAGCTCGTAAGGGTAAATGTTGCGCCCGGCGCGGATGATGACGTCCTTGACACGGCCGGTGATGTACAGCTCGCCCTCGGCGATGTAGCCGTAATCGCCCGTGTCCAGCCACTCGCCATGCAGCAGCTCGCGTGTCGCTTCGGGGTTCCGGTAGTAGCCGCTGGTGGCCGAGGGTCCGCTGAACTGCAGATGCCCCTCTTCACGCTCGCCGAGCTCGCTGCCGGTCGCGTCCACGACACGCGCTTGGTGGCCGGGCAGCGGCCGCCCGCAGGCGACGAAGGTGAGCGTGTCCGGCCCGCGCTTGACCGGGATCGCGCGGCCGCTCCTCATGAAGCGCTCGCGCTCGACGCGATCGAGCTTCGCGCCGCGGCCCGGCGGCGTGAACGACACGCCAAGCGTGGCCTCTGCAAGGCCGTAGACTGGACACATCGCCTCAGGCTTGAAGCCGTGGCGCGCGAAGCGCTTGCTGAACGCCGCAATGGTTTCAGGCGAAACCGGCTCGGCGCCGTTGAACGCGATGCGCCAGTTCGAGAGATCGAGGCCCTCGATGTCCGCGTCATGGATCCGGCGCAGGCACAGGTCATAGCAGAAATTGGGGCCGCCCGTGAGCGTTCCCCCGTGGCGGTGGATGGTCCACAGCCAGCGCTCCGGACGCGAGAGGAAGGCGAGCGGGGACATCACCGGGTACTTGAAGCCGTAGGTGAGGCTGCCCATCCACGCGCCGATCAGCCCCATGTCGTGATAGAGCGGCAGCCAGCTCACGAAGACGTCGGTGGGCGTCACGCGCAGCGCCCGGCCCATCGCGCGTATGTTGGTCAGAAGATTGGCGTGGGTCAGGATCACGCCCTTGGGATTGCCTGTGCTCCCCGAGGTGTACTGGAGCATCGCGATTTCCTGCGGCTTGGCGCGGTGGGGCGTGGGGCGCTGCCCCGACTTCGTCAATTCCTCCGGCGTGACCACGCTCTTCAGCGTTGCGACCTGCGGTCTGAGCAAGAGCGCGATCGGCTTTGCCTGCGGGACCGTGATGAGGCACTCGGAGAGCGCATTGGACAGGATGCCGGCGTGGCGGCGCAGGTGGTCCTCGATCTGCGAGGCGCGGGCCGGCGGGTAAATCGGCACCGGAATGCCGCCGGCGAGCAGGATGCCGAAAAAGCTGAAGAAGTACTCGGTGCAGGTCGGCAGCATGATCGCCACCGCGTGACCGGGCTGCAAACCGCGTTCCTGCAAGCCGGCGGCGATGGCGCGCGCCGCTTCGCCGAGTTCCGAATAGGTGACAGTGCGCTCCGCGCCTTCTTCATTCTGCAGCACGATGTGCGGGCGGTCGGGGTGGCGTCCGACGTGCCACTCCAGCACCTCGGGCAGCGTGGCGGCCCGATCGGGCGTCTCCGACTCCGCTGCGAGCGCGGATACGCGTTCGAGCGTGCCGGCGTATGCGTGACGGGCGGGGCTCGCGGCGAGCATCGCGCGCATGAGGTCGCGCGGCGTCTCGGCACTGGCCATGACGCTCTCCGGCAGGCCCACGCCGAAGCGCTTCTCGATGCGCAGGAACAGCTCGACCCGACTCAGGCTGTCGAAGCCGTAATGCTCTTCGAGGCGGTTGTCGAGCGAAGCCGGCGCCGCCGCGCGGGACGGATGCAGCTCGGCGGCGAGCTGCCGTATCGTCTCGAGCAGCGCCTCGTCGCTGATGAGAGTCCCGCTGGTTTCGTGCTGCATTGCGACGGGATTTTCCACTTGCAGAGTTCCGCGCCGGGGAAAGTGGATTGATGTTAGCACACGTGCGACGGCGAGCCCCCGGGGGCCTGTGGCCTCCGGGGGCGCTCCTGGTAATGCGCGAAGTGGTTAGCTGCCGATGTGCACCTGGTACTGCGCGCCGTTGAAGAACGTGCAGGTGCCGGCGCCCATGTGGGCCGAGCTCATCTGGTACTCGCAGCGCGCGAACATGCCGCGGGGACCGTAGGCGCTTGCCACGCCACGCCGTTCGTCGTTGGCGATGCGGGTCGCTTCGCCGACCAGCGTCTCGCCCTGGTAGTTGAACGTGAAGCGGCCCTTGCCGGTCATCATGTTTGTAACCTGCCCCGTGAGCACGCCGGTCTGGTTGGCGAGATCGTTGCTGGGATAGAGTTTTACGGGGAGCACCGCCGGCATCGGCCCGCCCGGGACGACGACGGGAGCACTCGGTGCCGCACCTGGCACGGGAACGGCAGGCACCGGTGAGTACACGTAATACTGCGCGCCCTCGGGGCCGGTGCCGACCGGTATCACATAGCAGCCGGACAATGCGAAGGCCGGGACGGCCAATGCAAGCGCCAGCCGCTTTGAAACGGCCGGTGCCATTGCAGGGTGCGCGAATGCGGATCGAATGACGTTACAAATGTTCATGATGCCTCCTTTCGTGGTTGCTGGGCTGCTTCAAGATTCCTGCTATCTGCTTGGTTAACTGATTCCCGCTCGCCTGAGACACATGATGCCCTCCGCATGAATCCAGATTGCTTACTGATTGGTTACAGGTAACTTACTTATTACTGAGCATTGCAGAAGTGGATGACAATGCTCAGCCCTCATCCCCGGCCCTTCCATCCCTCCCCCCCGCCCCTCTCCCGAGGGGAGAGGGGAGGCTCGAGTTCCCCTTCTCCCTCCGGGAGAAGGGTCAGGGATGAGGGAAGGGAGAAGGGGGATTCGAGGCGCAAATGGATTGTCATCCATTTACGCAAAACTCAGTTGGGTGGTGCTCCCAGCAGGGCGGCGCTTAACAGGTATGGGCGAATCGGCCCGAGATTTATGGTTGAAGCCCCGCTGCTGCGTTGAACGAAGTAGTCCCTTCCGTCGGTCCTCGGGTGAGAGGGCACGCGGCAGCGCTGGCGGCTTTCTTCTTCTCGATGATGGTCCTCGAGTGCTTCTGCAGGTAGTGTGCGATGGTCTCCACGCGGATCTTCACCGAAGCGGCGGGCTTGGTGGAATCGAGATCCTGTGAAGAGCAAATTATACTCGTCGAACTTCTTTTTGTGCTCATCGCCGCGCTAGGCTTCATTGTGGTCATTTGGAGATACCTCGACGTGCAAGCTTATTGCCGAAATCGAAAGACTCTTCTCCCATTCGGTTTCGGACATGAATCCGATTTTTTGCCCTATTTTATTCTGCTTGGAGCGTGTGGAATCTTCCTAATCGGCACAATAATTGGATATACCAGCGAAGTAGGAAACAAAGTGAATCGGATTCCGATTTTTGTGGTTTTTTGGGACTATCATTTTTTTGTTTTTCTGTCGACTCGTTTGGCACAGAATCGATCTGCGTATGTATGAGGTCAACTCGAAGCGCACTGCCGACAATAATGTTGCACCCACGGTGATCGTCTTCGCTTCGCCGGGCGTTTCGGTACGCGTAGAGAACGTGCTGCCCGCTCGAGGCGCGGAGGCGGTGTCGCCGGCGGCAACGGAGATCGATTCTGACAAGTGATTGATCCTGGCCATCGACTTCGGGCGATGCAGCAGCCGGAGCGAGGAAGCATGTACCTGCTGCCGACATTTTTCCATTTGACCAGTCCATTAGGTCCCTTACATTGTTTCTGAAAAACGGGATGCCGCCCGGTTATCGAACCCAGCAGAGACCGCGAAAGTGCCGTTTTGCCTCGCCCATCCAATATCAAATGGCTCGTGCATCAAAATACCGGTCGGGCCCGATGGTTTTCAATGCCGCCAGCGTCAGAAGTTCCTCGTTTACATCGCCTTCGGCAGAGAACAGGTATTGAATCCGTCCGTTCTGGCTGCGCTTGCTTTGAAGCAGGCGCGGAGTGAGAACTTCGCACATCGTCGAGACCATGCAACTGTTCGGCGCGATGTTCAGTAACAGGTGCGCGCCATGTTCCATTTCGTGGAGCGCTCCCCCCAAGTAAGGGGCAAACTCACCTACCGGCCGCAAAGTCGGCAAGATTTCCCTCGCGCTTTCCAGGAGCTTTTTCATTTCCGGCGGCACGGATAAGCGGGCGGCCTTGTACAACGGGGCCGCCAATACGTTCCGCAAGAGCGAGCACAGTCGCTGAATTTTCATTTGCTTGTGGTCTTCTTCGGCTGTCTGCGCATGATGCCGGTCGAGCGCTCCTGCTGTTTCCCGCTGTAACGCTGCCCTTGCTTGGGCTTTGCGCTCACGGCAGTAATCGTATTCTTCCTCGAGCAAGTACTCCAAGTAACTCCAGATCGGATTCACCTCAAAACTGAAGCGGCCAAAGCCCAGGTTCGCAAGCAGGATACGATAAACATCTCTCGCCTGGCTGACTCTCATGTAGACTTCGCCCGAGGCACAGATTCTCAGAAGCTTTTCCTTGGGCAATCCATTGGGCAGCCATTTTGCGGCGAAAGCCGAGAGCGGTTCCGCAAGGTCGCGTCCGTGCATGCGGTAAGCAAGGTACTTCAGGCCGCGGCTCAGAATGCCGGCCTCACCCGACCTTTCGACCAGCCATTGGACCGTCCGCCCCGGGCCGCGATAGTCCTCGAGAATCCGGTACAGCTTGTGCTTGAGCTCCCGGTGGTCGCGGACGAACTGCTCGTATTGCTCCTGATTCGTGCAGACCGTGCCACCAGCGAAGAACAGGTCCTGCAGCACCGCGTGCAGGATGACCGCCTGATACAGCCGTACCTGGGTCCACTCCTTCAGCCCGATGCTATAGCCCTGAGCTTCGCTCGCCACGAGGAATTGCATCAGCCCGCCGCAAGGCAGGTTGGACTGTTTTCCGTCGCCGCGTGGAGTGGGTGAGCCCAGCGCCTGGTGCGCAAACAGCTTGTGCGTTTCCACGTAGCGTCCCTGGCGGCAGGGACCCGTTCCCCTGTTGTTGAAGAACAGCAGCCGTGTTTTCCCGGCAACCAGGAGGTCGCCCGATCTCTTGCGGCGCTCGAAATCCTGGACGGCCAGCATGAGGTCGGCATACACACCCGCAAGAGGCGCGCACACGGCATCGCCCGCCACGCTTCGACCCAGCTTGATCAGCGCCTCGAGGTCGTGTTCGTCGCCGTAGTTGTCGATGCACGTGTAGCCTGCGCCTCGCAGCACCGAGGTAAGCGTTCTGTTGTCGTCGAGCGTCGGCAGGTATATGACGTCGGTGACCAGGTCGAGCGCCTCCTTATTCTCGAAATCATCCAGCATCTTCACTTCAAAATGGGATTCGCCGCCCAGCGAAAGCTTTGCGTGCAGGCCCAGTTCGAGCTGGCGCACGTAGGTGTTCACCCGGTTCTCGAGGTGAGCCAACTCCTTGAGGATGGCATCGGACTGGATCAGCAGGAACGGGCGCTTCTTCATGATCTCGCCGACCAGGTGATTAGTCACGCTGTCCGGTCCGCAGGAGAAGGTGGAGATCTGCACCACCGGCAGCAGTTCCCCGGCGGTGTTGGCTTCGATGCGCTCGAACAGGCGCTGCAGCCTTCGATGGCGCACCCGCTGGTGGAGCGTCTTGCGCGCAACGGCGTCGAGAATAGTGACGATTGCGTGCGGGTTGCGCCAGTAGAGATGTTTGTAGTCCTCGTTCAACTCCACGTCCAGGACGTACGAAGGGATGACCGCCATGCGTTTGTCGCGCAGGAGGCGCCGGATATGGCTGTCGTAGATCCCGGGGTTAAGCACGTACTCCCTGCCCACCACGAGAGCGATGCGATGACCCTCGGCCAGCGCGTCTTCCATGAGGTCAGCCGCGAAGTTGGCTGCACTCTCCTGCAGGGACAGGTGAGCGGCGAGCGCCCGCTCTATGGCCGATTGGAGCCTGGTCCGCGTTGGCGCCAATCCGTAGTACTGGAATACCGGAACGAGCCTGTCATAAGTCTGGTCGCAGATGGCCGCCGCGTCGAGCGAGCGCAGCGCCATTGAAAACGCGTGGAACCTTGCCTGCGGGGCTGCAATGGCGGCCAGGCTCTGGGCCACCACGACGCCACCCTGGTTTATGGTGCAGGTCCGGCCCAGGCTCTTGCCGTCGCTCGGCAGCATCTCGATCTGGGGCACCAGAATGATGCCATGGGGTTCCGCAGCCAGGCGCCGGTACTGGCCCACGGCACCGATCTGCGGTGCACAGCTGTCGACATTGAACAGTGGTTGCGCCTGGGACAGGTCGGACTCCTTGACGCTGTCCACGTGCACTGGAATGCCAAAGTCTGCGAACATCTGCGACAGGAAGTAAGCCCATTCCGATACGCAGAAACTGCGCGCGATAACCAGGCGCCGGGCGTCCTCGCTGCGCGGGTGATGCCGATCGATGAAGTCCCAGATCTCCTTGTAGGTGTCGCGCACCGGCTCGACGGCGCCGGCTGTCTTGTCGCGCTTGCGCGCGAACAGCTCGTTTATCGCGCTGCAGCCTCCGAGCGTGAAGCTGAAGCGCTTGCCGTCAGCGCCGGTGCACTTGAGGCTCGCGCGATTGCACACCGCGGACGGATCGCTGCAGACGGCGCCCTTGCACTGAATGATCTGTTTTTCAAACCGGGCCTCGATGAAACGCGAGAGCTCCACCTCCTCGGCGCCTTGCGGGGCGGACCGGCATTGCGTGCGGATCAGTCCGAAGCAGGCGCGGTGACCGGGGTAAGGCGGAACGAGCGCATAAGCAGCGCCACCGAGATAGGACTGCAACCGGTGGGTCACGGCGAGGGGCAGAGGCTCGGAGAGCATGGTCTGCCCGTGCAGCAGCACCACCGTGTTGGCGGGCATTTCGAGCTGGCTCCACAGCGTGCGGGCCATGTTCTCGACAATCGCCCAGTTGGCCGAAGCAAGGATTTCCTCGCGTGGCACGCCAAGCGCCTGGAGCTTTTGCGCGTTTTCCATGAGGAATACCGCGCAGGTCGCATTAATGACGAAACTGCGCCCGGCCTCGAAGGCGCGCCTGCTCGCCTCGCCCGCGTCTTCCAGGCCGAAGAGCGCAGAGAGCGTGTCCATCAGGCTGCCGGTCCCGGCGGAGCATTTCAGGTTCATCGCGTTGTTGAAGAGTTCCGCCTCTTCAAGCGCGATGGTGGATATCTTGGTGTCCTCCCCACCGATATCCACCAGGATGCAGAAATTCCTGTTCACGTCCCGCACGCCGTGAGCGGCAAGCCGCGCGAGGTGATCGCGGGCGTACTCGATGGAGCCGCGGGCGTGGGCGTAGTTCTCCACCAGCACCGAGGTTCGCGCCGCCAGGCTCGGATAGATGCGGGTGATCGCCTCCTTCACCTGAAATCGCGCCGAACCGGTGACGCCGACGGAGCGCACTTTCATCCGCTCGCAGGAGTGGCCGCGCAGCTCGCGAAAGACGTGTTTGATGGTCTCGATGGTGTCGCCTGAATTGCTGTAAGCGCTGATAAGCAGGGCCTCGCCTGTCTGGTCGTCGGCCACCACCACCTTGGCCATGGTGGAACCGACGTCAAGCCCGATACTTACAACGCGATGGACCAGACCCTCGGCGAGTTCCGGGCGCACCGGCTCGCCGGGCAGGCGCAAATAACGTAGCGCATTCTCGTGCTTGGCCTTGATCTCGGAAAATGCCGGATACTGCGCCAGCGCCTGCTTTTCGAGCAGATGCGGATTGGGCTGGGCGATATTCCCGGCGCCGACGCGGGCCACGAACTCCCGCAGCGCTTGCAGCACCAGGGTGTTCTCGGTGTCGTACTGGACGTCGTGCACCCCGACCGACTGCAGGCAATCCTCGGCGCAGTCGCGCGCAAATTTCCATCTGAAGATGCGTCCCGTCAGGCAGGCTTTGTCGAAGCCGCGCGGCAATTTCGACAGGGTTTTCAGCACCTCCGACTTCAGCGTGGTCGCCAACGCGACGGCGAGCGGAATGCCCTGGTTCTTGTCCGAGACGGTGGCCGAGGAGCTGAAAACTCCGCAGCGGTCGGCGCGCCGGCTCACCAGTCTTCTTCTGTTGCGGCCGGCTTCCCCGAGATAGTCGTGCAGCAGGACATCTACATCGTCCCGCTTGAGCCCGAGCTTCTGAAGCACCCGATCCAGGTTCACGCCGCTGCCCGCGCCGCAGCGGGGATTGGCGATGAGCAAGTCGTCTTTCAGCTCGCCTGCGCGATCCACCCCGACCAGCATGTACCCCGAGGCCGAAATTTCCACCATCGCGAGCGACTGCACGGAATCCCTGCAAGTCGCAAGCAAGTGTTTGGCCGCGAGCCACAAAGCCGCCGATGGCATGAAAAGTTTCCCGCAACCCAGCACTTTGTGGACCATGGGCGCGAGCTTTCCGGTAATGAAAATCGGCGAGCGCTCGCCGCGGCCCAGCCGCTCGGTCACGCGGCACTGGGAGAACAGCTCATGCAGGTTCTGGTTGCTTGGGAAAAGCGCATCAGCCAAGACGCCGCCATCGGCGGCGGTCACCAGGACCCGGATATTGGCGATGCCCGCGTCGATATAGACCTCAGCCGCATTCTGAGGAAGGTCGAACAGTCGCCCGTTGCGCAATTCAAGGTTCGCTCGGTCCATAGCTTCACTGTACTAGCGTCTGTTTGGATTCACACCAGCATCGGCCACAGGAACGCGGTGATCAGAGCAAGAGCCTCCAAGTACGATGTCATTCATATTATTGAGCATTGCGGAAATGCATGACAATGCTCAGCCCTCATCCCCAACCCTTCTCCCGAGGGGAGAAGGGAGATTCGAGGCACAAATGGATTGTCATCCATTTGTGCAACACTCAATAGGCGCGCATGGCGTGAGACTACCATCATGAAAAGCTCTTGGGTATATGCTAGCGCAATAGCCCCGGGAGCCCCAAGCTTAGCCAAGGAACATAAGTGATGGCGAGCACACCCGCACAGAGCGCCAGAAAAAGCGGCGCCACGGACCAGCACACCTCCGGGATCGGCTTTCCGAACCGGTACGATGCGAAAAACAGGTTGAGCCCGATCGGTGGCGTCAGATACCCGAGTTCCATGTTGGCGAGAAAGATCATCCCCAGGTGCACCGGATGCACCCCAAAGGCGAGGCCCAGCGGCACGATCAGCGGGGTGATCACGACGATCGCGGAAAAGATGTCCATCACGCAACCGACAGCGAGCAGGAAGATGTTCAGGGCCAGCAGGAAGGCCCAGGGCGACTGGATGTGTTGTTTTACCCACTCGACTGCGTGCTCGGGGACCTGCGCATCAACCAGGAAGTTGGTCAAGGCGAGCGCCACGCCGAGGATGAGCAGAATGCCGCCGACCAGCAACCCGCATTCGGTGATGATGCGCGGGATGTCCGGATAGAACCGCACCTCGCGGTGGATCGCCGTTGCCACGAATCCGGCATAAAGCGCCGTGGCCGCGGCCGCTTCGACCGGAGTTGCAAGACCGCCCAGCAGAACGGTGATGGGGATCGCGGGCAAGGCGAGCTCCCATTTCGCCGCCCACAACGCGCGCGCGAGACGGACTCGGTCGAATGGCGTGCGGCCCGCATCGCCTGCCGGCCGCTGGCGCAAGCCCCACCACAGCGCGATGCCGAGCATAAGCGCCGCCGGCATGAGGCCGCCCACGAACATCGCCTCGATGCTGGTCTTCGCAACGATGGCATAGAGGATGAGCGGCAGCGCCGGGAACAACAAAACCCCAGGCAGGCCGCCGCCGGTGATCAGCCCAAGTGCCGTCCGCTCCCGGTACCCTGCACCCATCAAGAGCGGCATGGCAAGACCGCCGAGCGCCAGAATCGTGACGCCGGATGCGCCGGTGAAGCTCGTGAAGAATGTGCAGACGAGCACCGTGACGATGGCGGCGCTGCCGCGGAACCGTCCGAAAAGCGAATCGAACACTTCGATCAGGCGCCGCGGCGCGCCGCTTTCGGCGAGGAAATAGCCGGCGAGCGTGAAGAGCGGAATCGCCGGCAGCGAAGGGTTGGCGCTAAGGCTGTAGTGGTCCACAGCCACCGAAGCGATCGGCACGCCGCTGCTCCACAACAGGAGCAGCGCCGCGCCGCCGATTACGGCGAACAGCGGGGCGCCGAGCAGTGTCGCCACGAGCAGCACGGCGAGTCCGGGCGCCACCATATCGCGGGGTTCGAACGGTACGAATACGAACAGCGCAACACATGCGGCCGCGAGCACGCCTGCATATATCCTGCCGGCGACGCGGTCCGCCGCGGACAGGATGAGACGCAGCGCGATGATGCCGAACCCCAAGGGCATGAGTGACTCGACAATCCAGACCGGGATGCCGTGGGCGAGGATCCTGCCGGCAGCGTACTCCGCCCGCACGAACTGCAGGCTGGCGATGCACAGGAGAGCGCTCACGGCCGCTGCCGCAACAAAGGCACTGAACCTTGCCCACCGGCCGGCGCGGCCATCGATAAGGGCAGCCGCCGAAAAACCGAGCAGACGAGTCTCACGCGCGGCAACGGCGGCGCCGAGAATGCCCACTACGAGCGTCAAGTGCTGAACCAGGGAAGATGAGCCCTCGAAGCCGATGCCCGCAGTACTGCGCAGCAGGATCTCGGCAAGCGGCAGCAAGACCAGCGCCGCGAACACAAGCGAGAGAAAGGTGTTTTCCGCCGCGACTGCGAATTTCCCGAAGTTGAGGCGGCGCGCAGGCATGAGCGCCGCAAGGGCAGGGCGGCGTTCCGGTAAGGAGCAAATCATTTGTACTTCCGATAATGTGTGCATCATTTCTTCTCTCCCCGGTACTCCGTGAGCAGGGCTTCCACACGATCGAACATCTCCGCGGGCACCATGGTTCCGCGGACGCGCGGCCAGGTCGTCCGGGCGAGTTCGCGCCAGGCGCGCTCCACTTCCGGTGCGGGCGTGAGCACTTTCAGCCCCCGCTGCTCCATGGCCCGTATGATTTCCTCGTCGCGCGTATTGCGGTGCGCCCGCAATGCCTCACCGGCTTCCGCAGCGGCCTTGGTGAGCGCTGTGCGGCCTGCCGCGCTCAACGCATCCCAGGCCTTCGCGCTCATCACCACGGCACCCACGATCGGCACCCAGTTGATGCGCAGCATATACGGCGCAGTGCGATCGAATTGCCCGACGAGGGCCCACAGCGGTGCGGCCGGGACGGTGTCGATCATTCCGGTCTGCAGCGAGGGCAGGATATCGGTGAGTTCAAGCACCACCGGCCGGTAGCCGAGCGACTTCATCAGTTCCACCTGCGCGTTGTCGCCGGCCCAGGCGAAGATCCGGCTCGCTCTGTACTGCTCGGGTGTCGTGAACGGTGACTTGGAGAAGAACTGCACCCAGCCGCCTTCTCCCCAGAACAGCACCACAAAACCTTTGGCGCGCAGACGCTGCTCGAGGTCGGGACGAAGCTTCTCGCGCACGTAATCGACCTCGTCCCACGAACGGAACATGAGCGGAATCTTCTGCAGCGCCGACACCGATGGGTCGATTTCGGACAAACCAACGATGCTTACCATGGAAGCGCTCAACTGGCCGACGCGCATGCGGCGGATCGTGTCGGCTTCGGCGCCCTGCGCGCTGTCGGTATAGACGATGACGCGGGACTGGTTGCCTTCCGCGACTCGCCACTTCTCGCCCATATCCTGGAGCACGCGGTGATAGATCGAGCCCTTGGGCGCGACGGTCGCGATTTTCAGTGTGAGCGCCTGATCGGCCGGCAGGACGGGGGATAAGCCCAGCGCCAGTGCGAGCGCGGCGGCGCACCTGACAAGCATTGCGCGATGTTGGGTAGTCATGTGCATTTCCCCTTTTCAATCAGCGAAGAGTCTTTCGGTGCGGGCCAGCAGCCAGCGCGCGCGGCGCTGCATCACCAGATTTACGAGCCGCCACTCGGATTTCCTGGAGACGTCCATTGCCAGGACGCCGCGCAGCAACTGCTCGAACTCCGCGCGGTTGCGCTCCGCAATGCAAACTGCCTCGGCGAACGTCACATACGGCGCCGCATGCATGCCTTCGGTCAGCTCCACGGCGCGCGCGAAATGTTCGCGAGCCCGGGCCGGCGCATCCGCATTGAGGCCAGCCCGGCTCATCTCGTAATTGATCATGAAAACGTGGATGCCTCCGCGGTCGAATGTTTCGTCCAAGGCGAGCGCCCGGCTCACGAGCGCTTCCACAGCAGGCAGGTCGGCGATGAGGAAAGGATCGTCCTTCGACAGCGAAATGGCCGCGGCCCACGCGACTCCCGTCCAGTACAAAATGCCGACGTCTTCGCTGCCGGTATTCGAGACGGCATTCGCCGGATCGGTCTTCAACGCTTTCGTCACACCGGGATATGCGGCTTCGAGACCGCGCAGACCGTAATTGCGGGCGCGCAGGTAAAAGCGCCGCGCGCGTTCGCGCTGCTCATGCGCGGCCTTTAGATCCGTGTCCTCGAGCTCGTCGGCCTTCAGTTCCACATACGCGTAGGCGTACTGGACAAATCCCTGCGTAGCGGCGAGCAGCAGCCCGCGGTGATTGGGACTTTCGGCAAGCACGCTCTCCATGAGTTTGAGGCTGAAAGGCGCAGCGGCGCCGACCAGCTCCGGGTCGTCATCGGAGCCGAATCCGGAACCGCTTGCCGCGAGCGCGTCGCCCATGCTGTTGATGGCGAAGTTGCGGACCGAACAGCCGCTCAGGGCAATACACAGTGTGAGTGCGACGAGAAGCGCGCGAGGTCCGAAGCGCCGCGCGTACCGCATATTGGAAACCCTCGCTTGATCCATCTTCCTCCTCCGTGTCCGTAATTAGTCGACTCCATTTCGGTGAAGCGCCTCATGCCGCAAACGGCAGCAGACGCCGGCGCAGCGCGCGGCGCAGGCAATGTCTGCGGAAATGCTCGCGGCGCTCGCGGGTGGCCTCTTCGTTATACAAGGCCACCACGACGCGCTTGAGTCCCGCGCGGAGTTCTTCCGCCGTCATTCCACTGGGCCGAAAGTTGATGTCGAACAGCGTGCAGCGCTCCCATGCATTGTCCGCGAGCAGGCGGCCTTCGGCCTTGAGCCGCGAATAGAAGCGGGTGCCCGGAAACGGTGTCGGCACGGTCACCTGCACGTCGAACGGCTGCGCCTCGTGCACGAAAGCGAGCAGGGCGTCGAATACCGATCGATTGTGGCCGTCCAGACCGACGACGAAGCAAGCGTTGACGCGAATTCCCGCCGCCTGGATGCGCTCGATCGCGCGCCGGTATTGGCCGAACCGTTCGTGTTTCCAGTTTCGCCGCAGCTCGAGGCCGTCAAGCCCCTCCGCTACCGGGCTCTCGAAGCCGATCAGCACTTCAACGCAGCCCGCCCTGCGCATCATGTGAAGGAGCGCTTCGTCTTCATGGACCGAAAGGTCAGTTTCGGTGAACCACCGGATGCGGCGCTTCGCGAGTTCCGGCAGCAGCTCGCGCCAGTAGCGGCGGTCGACGAATGAGTTGTCGTCCGCGAACTCGATGAACGGCCGGGGCCAGAGCGCGCGGATGCGGTCGATCTCGGCGAGGACCCTCCCCACCGGCTTCTGCTTATAGCGGCGCGTAAGCAGGATCGAACTTGCGCAGAAGTCGCACCGCCAAGGGCAGCCGCGGCTCGTCTGCACGGTGATGCGGTTGTAGCACTGCATGTCGAGCAGCTCGAAAGCCGGCATTGGCGCTGTGGCGAGATCGAACTCCTTGCCGCGCGCGTCGTAGCGTGGCTTGAGTTTTCCTTGTTCCGCGTCCTCCAGGATCTCGGGCCAGACGACTTCGCCTTCGCCGAGCACCGCGCTCGCGCCATAGCGCTGCGGTTCGGTCGGGTTCATCGTGACGTGCAGGCCACCCATGACCACAGGGATCCCGAGGGCTTGGTAGCGCTGGGCGAGCCGGTAGCCTTCCTTCATCTGCGCGCTGAAGCTGGAGATCGCCACAAGATCGAAATTCCTCGGCAGCGATTCCATGTGGTCGAGATCCGCAATCTCGATATAACACGATTCATGCCGCGCCGGCGTCATGCCCGCGAGCGTGAGCAGCGCGAGGCTCGGCAGCGAGGCAATGGCCTTGGATCGTTCTACGAATCCAGGGAGGGTGAGTCCGAGCGCGAGCAGTTCCTGGTCGCAGGCGCGTATGCCGCTCATCGCAATCAAGCCGATTTTCACGACAGTCCTCCAGTTATGAACGCGAACGCCGCTCCCAGCACGCTCAGCACGGGCAGCGCAAAGAGGTGACGCAGCGGTTTCTTCCACGCGGCGAGATAACACACGAGCGGCATCAACATTGCCCCGGCGACGAGCAGCATCGACGCCAGCGGCACATGGCTCGCGGGGCCGAGCAGCCACACGGTGTTCGCATAAGCGAGGTTGAGAAACGCGATGCCGAAAAAGCTGATATGCCCGAGGCGCATGAGACGCCGCGGCCACGAGCCATAGCCGCCGAGCCAGTCCTCGCGATCAAAGAACAATCCTTGGATCGTGCCGCTTGCGAGTCCCAACAGGATGCCGATCCACGCTGCCCAAAGGTTGATGTCAGTCATGTTTTCTGCGCTCCGTTTGATTTCTGTCCGGATGAGTCTCCCGATCGGATGTGCGCATGCTCGCAGCCATCGGCTTTCTCATGGCTTACGCTTGGGTTACCGATTGCTTACGGATGATGCTGCAGCGCCCAAGCTTCGGTCGCATGGCGACCGCCTGCAGCATTTCCGGGCGTGCGCTCAGCAGCGCGCAGCGCCGGTAAAGCCACAGCAGCGGAAGCACGACGAACGAACCTGGCAGCAGTAGCACCAGCGCACATGCACACCACTTTGCCAACGCGCGCGGCTGCGGCGGCAGGTCCTGCAGGCGCCGTGACGATCGCTGAGTCGCTTGGTGTAGGAATTGTTCGGTGGCATTCATGAGCTTGGTTCTCCGCTTAACCTTTGCAATCCGAGTACCTGTGCCTGACAACTTGAGCCTCCCATTGCACCCAATTGACTGCTAAGCATCACTCGTGCCACGTAGCTACAGGATGTGCCAACTTGTTGTTTACACTTGCTTAGTAAGTGTTTTCAGGCTGATTGGCACCGCATCAAGGTCGGGACCGTAGGTGCTCGTCATGTACTTATGCAGTACAAGGAATGCTCATCGAGGATGCCAAGAATCCGGTAACCGCCGGGCGTGTCGAGGCGGGCGCCACGTCGACCAACGCGATGCTCGAATTGAAGACCGGCAGTCGAGCCGCCAAGCAAGTACGACGACTGCGAACCCTGTGCAGGCGGGGCTTGGCGGGGAGCTTCAGCCGGTCAGATGGTCAGGCGCCTGGGTTCAAGCCGTTTGGCGCCAACTACACGCTGCCGGTCGGCGGCACGCCCAGGGACGCGCTTGTTCGAGCTGCGCAGCGAGGCGAAACAGCGTCGCCTCATCGCCGAAGCGGCCGGCGAAATGCGATCCGATCGGCAGTCCTTCCGTGTTCCAATACAACGGCGCCGACATCGCCGGCTGGCCGGTGAAGTTGCAGATGCCGGTGATCGGGGCGAACGCCCATGCGCGCCGGAACGCTGCCAGCGGATCGTCGGGTGGTGCGTCGAAGCTGCCGAGAACCGGCGGCGGTTCAGCCAGCACCGGCGTGAGCCAGACGTCGTACTCGGTGAAGAAGCGCGCGATGCTGCGCGACAGCGCCTGCAACTCCGCGATGGCAAGCTGGTAGTCGGAAGCGCTCACGCGCCGTCCCATCTCGTACAACGCCCAGGTCAACGGTTCGACATCATCGGCGCGGACACTTTTGCCGCTGCTGCGCGCAACGCCATCGATCGTTGCGGCGCAACCGGCGGTCCACAACGTGGTGAACGACTGCGCCGCCAACTCGTAATCGATCCGCGGCTGCGCTTCGGTCATCTCGTGGCCGAGCTCACCGCACAGCGCCGCGGCAT
>Ga0156226_1441_pt1 | contig 22392 bp, 18 predicted proteins | sample RifCSPlowO2_12_FD_107874 | JGI IMG/M metagenome (GOLD analysis project Ga0156226, IMG submission 107874) | Betaproteobacteria bacterium RIFCSPLOWO2_12_FULL_62_13
CGACCCCGGCGGCTCGTGAGGTCTCCGTCAGATAAGCCTCCGTGGCGGCAGCGAGCCCCAAGTGTTTGATCTCAGAGGGCGCCAGACTGCGCGCCAGGCGCTGAATGCGGTTGATGACACCGCGCACCAATCTCTCCATCTCATCAAGGGTCGGAGCCAACGCATTGCTTGGCGTCGAAGCCTGCAGCGCACCGAGGCGCATCCCGACCCCTGCCAGGACCTGCCCAAGCTCTTCGTTGAGCTCATGCGCGATTTCGTGGCGCTTCGCTTCACTGCTCTGGACCAGGTGTTTCGACACCTCCTGCAAACGTTGATGAGCCGCCTGGAGCGCCGTCTCTGCGGACTTTCGTTGCACGATTTGGAGCCGAAGCGTTTCATTGGCCTTCTCCAACTCGGCCGTGCGCTGCCGCACGCGGTCTGCCAGTTCATCGCGCAGCTTCTTCAGATTCTCAAAGGCACGCCGTCTGTCGGCGATGAAAGCGGCCAGCGTGAGCCCCATGATCAGCATCGTTGAGATGAAGGTCTGCATGAGCAACAGCGAGTCGGACAAGGTATCCACCACAAATGGGCCTTGCGTTCCCTCCAGGGTTTCCCAGACGGCAACCGCCCCGATGACGGCGACAGCGGTCGCGACCCCGCGCTGGGTGAACCGCAGTCCCCCCCACACGATCACTGGAAGAAGCAGATAGAGCAGCGATTGGCCAACCTGGCCGGAAAATTGCGTTTCGAATGCGAGCAGGCTCGCGCCGAGCACGGACAGGCAAAAGAGCGTGCGCTCGACCGGGCCGACTGCGGGATGGTCCCGCGGGGTCGCGCGCATCCAAAGCAGAAACAGCGGCGCGAACGCCAACATGCCGGCGGCATCCCTCTGCCACCAGATGCGCCACATGCCGAGCGGATCCGCAGCTTCCGGAGAGCCATCCAATACGTGGCTCGCAACCCCGATCGTTGCGGCTATAACGCCGGCCGCGGCTGCGACAACCACGAACTTGAAAACATCCACGCCACGATGGAATTCGTTTCGAAAATGGACGAATCGATGCATCAGCCATGCCGCCGCAAGCGCTTCCAGTGTCTGGCCCGTGGCCATTGCCGCGGTCGTGACAAAAGATTCGCCCAAGGCGGCATACCCCAGCGCAGCGCCCAGCCCCACGCCGGGCCAGAGACGGCGGCCCCAGGTGATCAGGGCCGCCAAACCGATACCGGCGCACGGCCAGACGGGTGCCACGTCCGAATCGACGAGCTTGACCGAAAGTGCCGCTGTTACGGCGTAGACCGCTGCGAGGACGCACACCCTGGCCCCATAATCCGCCCAGGGGGGCAACCAACGCGGGTCAATGCGAATCCCCATTGGAAAACCACGGCTTCCCCAAGCCCAGAGCATGCGCCGCGCTACAAGCGCCAAGGGGCACGCGCAGCAGTGCGCTTGTTCACATCCTTATAACGCTTCAAACGCTTGATGTCCAGCATCAGCACGGTCACGGCAGTGAGGTGATCTTCACCCTGTTTCGGTTTCCCGAAATGTTGGAGGAGAAGTACGCCGAGCATGTCGGATTGGTAGAGCGAGATCTGGCAACGTTGACACGCCTGCTGGGGAACTAACCTGTCACGAGGACGCTTTCGTCTTAATGGACTGTTGCTGTCGTCATATTGCGACAGCAACGCAGGCGTGCCTGGGTAACTATGTGTGTACACGGCAATTTTTGCTGTTGGCGGCGGTTTGTTGAAAAAAAGCGCGTCGTGCCGGTGGACCCGGAGTCACGAAAATTTGAGCGAATGAAATCACTCGGTTACTGAATTCCGGCGCGCCACGAAATGACAAAACCACTTGTCTCGAAGGCTTTTTTCGACAAATTGCGAGACGCCCTTTGTCGTCAAAAGCCAACATTTAAGGCGCCTCTGACGCACTTAGGGCGGCGTTCTCATGCATCGATCTGGTTCCAAGATACTGACTCTTATTGAAATAGATTCGCCTAGCATGTTATTTGCTTACATTTGGGTGAACCGAATAGCGTTCTTGCGCATCAGGAGGTTCACGAATGCCGACCAGCACTGAACTCGTACAGACTCCCGCGCTGTTTGGCGGAGCGTCGTTCTCGACGGGTGCTAACGACGCGCGGAGCCTTTATCGGGACTCGAGGCCGACAGCGGGCACGCAGTGGGAACCCCACACCGCCCCTGGCCGCGATCTGTCATCGCCGCGTTACAAGCTGCTCCGATATTCTCGTTTGTTACCCTCGCGGCAGTTTCGGACTTCGGGGGAGCAGACCCCGGAAAGAGTCGACGGCCGGGGAACGATGCTGGAGCCGGTGCGAGACGGATTACAGATTCCTGTCGCCACCGCCAGTGATATCGTGGCGGCCCGTCAGGAGGGTCGGGACTTGGCTTTGAGGTTGGGGTTCTCTCCGACCGAATCGACCCTGGTGGCCACGGCGATTTCCGAACTTGGCCGAAATATCGTTCTCTACGCGAAGTCGGGAGCGATCCGTCTCGAGCCGACTCACGACGGGGATCGGATGGGGATTGCCATCGTCGCTCGCGACAAAGGGCCGGGCATCCGGGACGTCCAGCGCGCCTTGCTGGGCGGCTATTCAACATCCGAAGGATTGGGTCTTGGTCTTTCCGGCGTCCGGCGGATCATGGACGAACTGGCGGTGGATTCGGGGGCTGGCAAGGGCACCACGGTTATCGCGAGGAAGTGGCGCGACCTGCGGCGCTGAGGATCGCAGCGCGCTCCGGGGGGCGGGGTCGCATGGGCGGCGACAAAGCGGACTTTTTAGAAGCGTACAAGAACGCGCTGGAGGATTATCTTGCCGACAGCGGCGAGGCGGCGTTGCATCGCGCCTATGAGTTCGGCCGGCAGGCCATCGCCTCGGATATCAGCCTCTTGGACTTGATCGACATACACCACGAAGCTTTCTCGGCCCTTCTCGCAGAGGATGTCGTCTGGCAGGACGACGTTGCACCACAGGTCGGCGCGGCCGGCCGCTTTTTGACTGAGAGCCTCTCGCCCTTTCACATGTTTCATCTGCGCAACCAGGAAGCAAATGCGGCGCTGCGCCGGATGAACGACATGCTGGAGGACGAGGCACAGCGCGTCGCCCATGCGCTCCACGACCAGGCGGCCACGCTGCTTGCGACGGTCTATCTCGATCTGGCGGAGCTGGCGCGCGAAATGCCGGAGCACGGCCATGAACGGATGGACCGGATCACCGCACATCTCGATCAGATTCGTGAGCAGTTGCGGCGGCTGTCGCACGAGGTCCGTCCGCCGATTCTCGACACGCTGGGACTGGTGCCGGCCCTGCAGTTTCTCGCGGATGGAATCGAGAAGCGTACAGGACTCGTCGTGACGGTGGAAGGGTCGATAGACAGGGATCTCCCGCAGAGCGTGAAAACCACGGTGTACCGGGTGGTTCAGGAGGCGTTGATCAACGTGACGCGGCACGCGCAGGCTACGCGTGCGAGCGTCCGTGTCTGGGAGGAAAAAAGAACTCTCAACTGCACCGTGCGGGACAACGGGAAAGGTTTCGACCGTTCCGCTGTCAAGGGCAGGTGCGCGGAACGGGGCCTCGGACTGATCGGAATGGAGGAACGGATCCGGGCGTTGCACGGGACTCTGGAAATCACCTCGGCACGCGGTCAGGGGACCACGGTTTGCATCTCGCTTCCGCAAACAACAGGAGTGAACGCAAATGAGATCACAGAAGATTCTTCTGGCTGACGACCACGTTATGTTCCGCGAAAGCCTCAGGGCGGTCCTGGAGCGGGAAGGATTCGACGTGGTGGGAGAAGCGTCCGACGGGCGAGAGGCGGTGCGCGCGGCCCGCCAGCTCAGTCCCGATGTGGCGGTGCTCGATCTCGCTATGCCGATCTTGAACGGGGTTGACGCGGCCAAGGAGATCCGCAGGCAGGCGCCGCAGACGCTGACGATACTGTTGACCATGTACGAGGACAATGCCTACGTGCTTGGCGCGCTCGAGGCGGGCATCCACGGCTATGTCCTCAAGGCCCAGGCGGCGGCGGACCTCGTCAGGGCCATCCGGGAGGTTACGCGCGGGGCGATCTATCTGAGCCCGGGCATTTCGCACTCGGTGGTCGACGCCTGTCTCAACAAGAGACACGTCGACGAGGATCCGTTAACCGACCGGGAAAGGCAGACATTGCAGTTGATCGCGGAGGGCAAGAGCACGAAGGAGGCTGCCGGGTTTCTCGGAGTCAGTTGCAAGACGGCCGAATGCCACCGCAACCGGATGATGCACAAGCTCGACATCCACAATACGGCCGGACTCGTCCGCTATGCCATCCGCCTCGGCCTGATCAGGCCCTGAGGCCTGTTCCGGGTCAGCCACGGGTTTCACCACCAGGACCAGAACTCTACGCGCAAGGGGCCGAGCACGCTGCGTGCGAGGACCTCGACGAGGGGCCGGTCGTCGAACCCGATCTTGGCGAGGCCCGTCATCTGAGACTTGAGCAATCCATCGGGGTTGTCGATGACCGTCATGACGCGCACGATTCTCGTTGCGTAGGTCCCGTCGGACACGGCGGTGGCAGGGGCGATCCCGGTGACCGTGCCGCGGAAGGTTTCGCCGGGGTGGGCTCGGGCCCTGAGGATGACGGGCTGTCCGACCCGCACATAGGCGATTTCCCTTTCGGGCACGGCGATCTCCGCCGTGACCCTGTGCAGGTCATGAACCTCGGCGATCAATTCCCCCTTCGCCGCGTGCTGGCCGATTTTCTCCTTCAGCCTCGGCGTGGCGATCACACCCGCGTGAGGGCTGCGGATCGACGCCCGTTCGATCTGGCTCTTGAGATGCGCGCGCCTGGCCTCCAGGCTTGCGACCTCGGCCTCCATGGCCTCGATTTCCTCCGGGCGGCTTCCGGCAAGCAGCAGATTGAGCTCTTCTTCCGCTTCCATGCGCCTCGCCTCCGCCAGTGCAATGTCCTGGCGGCGCTCCGCCTGGCTCTGGGCGCGGACGAGTTGCAGGGCGGCTCGAGCTTCCTCCAACGCCTTGCGGCGGATGGCTACGTCTGCTCGCGCTTCCTCCAACTCGAGCGGCGAGATGGCGCCCGCCGCCTCCAGCGGCGCCATTTGCGCGAGTTTATGCTGCGCAAACTTGAGTTGCTCCTCGGCCTTCGTGGTGCCGGCGTCCGCGCCGACAAGGCGCGCCGCATGGAGTCGTCGCTCCTCCGCGTAGCGTCGTTTCGCCTCGGCCTCGGCCGTCCCGGCCGTCGCCGCCCGTTGCCGCAGTACCGCGATGTCCTCCGCGCGCGGTCCGGCGCGAAGCATCTTCAGCTTGGCCTGCTTTTCGCGGATCGCCGCCTCGATCTGGGTCAACTCGGCCAGACGGTCGCGGTTGGAAAGCCGGGCGATCACCGCGCCGGTCTCGACCACGTCGCCTTCCGCGGCGTAAATCTCCTCGATGACCCCTTCCACCTCGGCGCGGATATCCGCGTTCTGGGTCGGCAATACCGCAAACTCCCCCGGGACCGTCAGTGTGGCGGGGAGCAGCAAGAGCAGGGCTGCAAGCGCGGCGACACTGATCTTGGTCGGAGGACGCTTCATCGAGCGAAACGACGCGAGAATCGTGCGAATGCGCTTGGGGAGCAGCCCCGCCGCGCGCTTGAGAGGGTTCATGAGGATCATGATAAGGACTCCTATGAAGAGGAGAAAACCGAGGCCTTGGTAGCGATCGACAAGGTAGCGGCCGGACCACCATGCGATGGACCCCAGCAGGAGCGCAGAATAGATACCGGCCATGAGGCCGTAGGCGACGAAGATGCGCCGCTCGCGCGCGGACGTCTCATCGACAACAGCGGAATCGCTCGCCCCCCACAAATGGCGCCAAAGGCCGCCCAAGAAGCCAGAGGCCCGGGCCCGAAGGTTGGGGATCTCCAGGCCGTCGCTCAGCAGGTAGTAGCCATCGAGCTTGATCAGCGGGTTCAGGTTGAACAGCGTTCTGACGCCCGAAGTGGCCATCACCACGAGGGCAGTGAAATGAACCCACGTGTCGGCCTCGGTCGCTCGCCACATCAAGAGCGCGACGGCCCACAGGACGATGTCCAAGTAGGCTCCGGCGAAGGTGACCCACAACCGCTTGGCTTTCTCTGGAAACAGCCACGCATCCGTCACGTTGCAGTAGAGGGCGGGCTGGAAGTAGATGAGCATGACGCCCATCTCGCGCACCTGCCCGCCGAAATGCTTGCAGGTCAAGCCGTGGGCGAGCTCGTGGGCGCTCGTCGTCAGGAGCAGAATGAACCAGGCGTATATAAGGGCGTTGAAGCGATAGAGATCGCCGAGCTCGCGGCGGATGTCCGGCCAGTTCGCCAAGGCGAGAGCGACAGCGAGCACGACGAGCGCCGCCGTGCACGCCATGAAGCCGCGCGTGAAGCAGAAACGGACCTTGGGGAGCAGCCAATCGAGGTACCGGTCCGGATCGAAGGCCTTCAGCCGCAGGTAAAGCGCGCTGCCGCGTATTCGCCCCCGAGGAGTTGCCTGTGCCGCGCCCTCGAGCAGCCCGAGGCCCCGGATGTGATTCAGGAACTGCCTGAATTCCTCCGGCGGGAGATCGGCTCCGAACTTCGCTTCGGTCTTGCGACGGATGTCCTCGGGCGTGCTCACACCGTCGAGCTGACGCGCAATGAAATACTCGATTTCCCGAAGCCGGAAGAACCGCCCACTTTCCGGCTCGGCTACGACATAAACGACCCCCTCTCGCGCGCGCTGCTCGCTGATGCGCAGGTCGCGGCGCAACTTCGGGCATTCATCTATCGCGGCCATGGTTCTGCATCGCGGCCGTAGCAGGAGAAAACGGGGCCGCCTTCGGGCACCCGTTTTCCCCATGCCCTATGGGCGCGTGAGGCTAGTTGGGATTGGGCTGGGGTGTGTTGCCAGCCGGCACCTCAGGGTTGGCGCTCGTCGACGGATTGCCATTCCCGTGGTTGGTCCCATTGGGCTCCGGATTCGAGCCCGCCGGCACCTCGGGGTTGGCGCTCGTCGACGGATTGCCGACCATGCTCGGTGCGATCCGCTCTTCGAGTTCCTCGATTCTCAGGGCAAATTGCGTCATAACTTCACTCCTTTCCATGAATGACTGAGGTTTGACACTCGGGCTTGGGTCAGCCCTCGAAGCAGTTGCGATAGAGAGCCGTCACAAACCCCGCGCCGGTGCACTCATTAACGCCTCGTCACCAACGCACCATCATCTTATGTTTCAAAGCGCGGCTCGGAAATCCGGCAAAGGCTCGGTTTCAAGCGGGAAAATGCCCGATAGCCGCGCCATCCCGAGCCCGTTCCCAATGTTCCGAAGTTACACAATGCAGGTTAAGCCCGCGTTTCGCCACCAACCCAATTCGGCAATACGGCGTGCCAGGAACATGTTTGCCCCATGACGCGGCGCAGGAGTAGGATTCTCTGGCGAAAGAATTTGACCAGCTCACGTCAGGAGTCGCTCGTGCATTACATCGAGGCGATCAAGGGAGTCCCTGCATGGTAGCGACCTGCAACAATTGGTTGGTCGCTCTGTCCGTGCTGATTGCGATCCTCGCGTCCTGTGCCGCGCTGGATCTTGCGTCACGGATAGCGCAGTCGGAACGCCGGGCAACCGGACGATTTCGAGCGATCCTCTGCGCCATCATCGCGGGGAGTTGCGTCGCGGGCATCGGCTGGGGGCAGCAGCCGGCCCTGGCGCCGCCGGGTCTGCGCGCGCCCGATGTGCGTTACGAGCCCACGCCGACCGACGTGGTGCAGGCCATGTTGCGGCTTGCCAGGGTGAACGCCCGCGACGTGGTGTATGACCTCGGGTGCGGCGACGGGCGCATTGTCATCACGGCGGCGCGCGAGTTCAACGCGCGCGGCGTCTGCGTCGACATCGATCCCCGGCGCATCGCCGAAAGCCGGGACAACGCGCGCGCGGCAGGTGTAGCCGATCGCATCCAGTTTCGGAACGAAGACCTCCTCACAACCGATATCGGCGACGCAACGGCGGTGATGCTCTTCCTCTCGCCCGAGCTTAACCTCGCAGTGCGCCCGAAGCTCCTGCGCGAGCTCAAACCGGGTGCGCGCATCGTCTCGCACTGGCACGACATGGGCGACTGGAGGCCGCAAGAAACGGTGCGCATTTCGAGCGGCTGGCGAGAGCGTCCCATTTATCTCTGGACGGTCCCGCAACGCTGATCACCTCGTGCCGTTCCAACTTGTTTCTCCAAATTCCTGCGGCTCGCTTAGCGCGTACAGTTGGCCGCTGGAGAAACAGTTGAATTGGCCTGAATAGTTGGAACGGCACTCGTTGCCGCAAGTGCGCAGCGGGACGGTACAGCCGCTTGCTTCATTGCGTCACTTGTTCTCCTGTACAAACTTGCGCACCTCGGCAACCACCGCATCCGGAGCGAGAAAGTGGATTCCATAATCGTACCCCTCGAGCTGAACGAGCTTCGCTCGCCGGAGCTTGCCGCACATCTCTGCCATGTGCCGTTTGCGGCGATCAGCACATTTGCTGCCGACGACCAGTAATGTGGGCGCCTTGATCTCCGGCAGGCGCGGCGTAAGGTCCACGGTGGAGAAAAGTCTGAACGCGGCCACCGCGATGTGAGTCGGGGTCTTCGCCATTTCTCTTGCCACCCACTCGCCGAGCCCCGCGGGCGCGCGGTTTACATCCATCCGATACTGCAACGTTCTGCGGCACCACTCGGCGACACCGTATTTCTCGATTGCCGCGCCTTGGTTCGCCTCCCCGATCGCATAGGTCGAAATCGTTTCATCACCCATCTTTGCAGCGGTGTTCAACAGCGTGATCGAAGCGATGCGATCCGGATGGTCAAGTGCCGCCACCAGGCCCAGGGCGCCGCCAGTCGATTCCCCAACCCAGTGCACGCGTTTGATGCCGAGTTCATCCATGAGGCCGACTGCGTCATTGGCCAGCATGTCAACGGTCAGCGGCGAACCCGGCGGTGGTTTGCTCGTATCGCCATAGCCACGGGCGTCCATTCTGAGCACTCGATGGTCTCGCCCCAACAAGGGCACCCACGCCCGCCAGAATTCGATATTCCGGCAGTAGCCGGGATAGAGCAGGAATGTTTCCCGCTCGTCGGTTCGCCAGGCGTCGGTGTAATCGGCGAGATCGTAGTGAATGGTGAGATCACCCACTTTGGCAAATTGCTGGTTCATCGTCATCGCGTTTTTCCGCTCGTGTCGGGATGTCAGCATTCTAGCAGCCTGTCGGACTTAACAGTCCGTACAGGCTGCTAGCCCAATCGGGCGAAGAGTTGCTCGATAAAGCCAGCGAGCGCACGATCTGGCTGCCTCGTGTGAGTGGCGTCGCCATGTTAAACTTAGCGTGCGGGGTAACGGCGCGCGCTGTATTTGTACGGGCGGCTTCCCAATTCAAATGAATGCGCCGGGGGCCCGTATCTGATAATCCTTTCGGATGAGCGGAGGATTCTTTGACCGAAATTCGATCTGGTGTGGTGGTCGTCGGCTGCGGTATTGCCGGTCTGGCGGCGGCCGTTTCTGCCCTGCAAGGCGGGGCAAGCGTCACCATCCTCGAACGCGCGCCGCGGGAAGAGCGGGGCGGCCAGACCCGTTACACTGAAGCGTACCTGCGGATGAAAAGCGAAACCGAGGTGACCGACGACTTCGAGGACCAATTCGCGCAGAATGCAGGGGGCTACCTCGACCCCTCGCTGGTGCATCTGGCCTCGGAGCCGCGCGAGAATTGGCCCGCGGTCCTGAAAACACTCGGTTTCGCCGGCCCTGACGTCATTGCTGCGTTCGCGGAAGCGGCCGGGCCGACGATTCAGTGGCTGAAGAGCTTCGGGGTCCGATTCGATTTTCTGCCGACACAGTTTCTGACGAAGTCCCAGCCTCGTCTGCTGCCGGTGGGGGGCGGCTTGGCGTTGGTCGATGCCCTGGCAGCGGAAGCGGAAAAAAGAGGCGCCCACTTCGTCTACGAGACGGCCGCGACTGCCCTCATCCAGGATGGCGCGGGGAAGGTGCTCGGCGTGCGTGCGGTCAGCAAGGAGGCCGCGATTCAAGAGTTCAGGGCCAACGCGGTGGTGCTCGCTTGCGGCGGATTCGAGGGCAACCCCGAAATGCTGAGCCGCTACATGGGGCCTAGATCGATTTTCTTGCGGCCGATTTGCCGCGGCGGGTACTACAACAAAGGCGAAGGCGTCCAGATGGCGCTCGACATCGGCGCGGCGCCTTGCGGCGACTTCGGAAGCTACCACGCGGAACCGATCGATCCGCGGTCGGGCATGGCAGAGCCGTCCGTGTTCATCTTTTCCTACGGCATCCTGGTCAACCAGCAGGGAAAGCGCTTCACCGACGAGGCGCCCACGACGATCGACGCGTGCTATGAGCGCATCACGCGCGAGATTTTCAACCAGACCCGCGGCATCGCGTATGCCGTGCTCGATGCGCGGCACACCCGGATTCCCAACTACCGTCTCGGGCTGCGAACCGATCAGCCTCCCATCGAAGGACGCACGATCGGGGAATTGGCATCAAAACTCGGAATTGCCCCGGAAGCGCTGGAGGCAACGGTGGCGGAATATGACCGCGCGTGCCGGGCAGCGGAGTTCATCCCGTTGACGCTGGATGGACTGGCGACTCAAGGGGTCGTTCCGAAAAAGTCGAACTGGGCGCATCCTGTCGACCAGCCGCCCTTTCATGCTTATCCCGTCATTTCCGCGAACGTGCTGACCTTCGGCGGGCTCAAGATCGACCGCCGCGCCCGGGTACTCAACCAGCAGGGAGATCCCATGCCGGGGTTATATGCGGCCGGGGAGGTCGTTGGTTTGTACTACAAGAACTACACCGGCGCCACATCGGTGCTCAAAGGCGCGGTGTTCGGCCGATTTGCCGGTAGCGACGCTGCGAAGCGTCGGTAGACGCAATTCGTGCCGGATTCGGTTTCCAACTTCGTAGAAAGGGTGGCGGCTCGGAGGAGCATCTCATGAGGCAAGCCACAAGAGCTGCGCTCGGGTTGATCGTCCGTAACCTCTCGTGAAAGGAAATCACTCAATGGGAATCCGGATTTGGCATCAGAGCTTCACGGTCCTGGATAACTTGCCGGCTTACGCTGCTGCTCTCCAAGAGCATTTCGCAAAGGTCGCCCGTGCCGGCACTCAGGTGGTGTTGCACGGAATGCATGCGCAGACCTACCGGACCAATTATCCGGGTAACGATATTCGCTATGCCTACTTCCAGTACCTGCACGGCCAGCAGTTTGTCCTTGGGGGAATCGCCGCGGAGGAGCAAGGCTACGACGCGTACGCCATCATGTCGATCCCGGAACCCGCGCTGCGCGAGACGCGAAGCGTGATCGATGTTCCCGTTGTGGGATACGGCGAAAGCGCCATGCTCACCGCGCGCATGCTGGGCGAGCGCATGGGCGTGCTGCTGTTCATTGAGGAGATGGCGCCGCTGATCGAAGAAAACGCTGCGAGGATAGGCCTGGCGGGCCGCTTCGCCGGAGCGCGATGCGTGGGCTTCGAATTCAATGACGTGCTGAAAGCCTATGAGGAGCCGCAAAGTGTTCTCGAGCGGTTTCACGCGGCCGCGCACGCCATGATTCAGGATGGGGTCGACGTCATCATTCCGGGAGAGGCGCCGCTTTGCGTTCTCCTCGCACGCCACGGGGTGAATCGTGTGGACAACGTTCCAGTGGTGGATGCGCTGGGCGCCACGATCAAGATGGCGGAGATGATGGTCGACCTGCGGCGTTCCAGTGGTTTGAGTCCTGCAAGACGCGGCTATTTCGTGGAAAAACCGCCTCGCGATCGCGTCAAAGAGCTGATCGCCCTGTACGGCATGAACCATCTAATGCCGACGTCCAGATAGGCCGCGGGGCGAGCGCGACAAGGATAGTGCGAATTGCGCGAATATAGAAGCCGCCTCACGGCGCGGATCGACCGATGAAGCTTGCAGGGGATGTGGCGATCGTGACCGGCGCCGCAGGCGGCATCGGCAGCGCGGTGGCCAAGGCGTTGGCGGCAGAAGGAGCGGATCTCTGCCTCGCCGATCTACGGCCGGATCGTCAACATCGGTTCCCTTCTCGGCAAGAACGGGGGGAACGCGCGGCCCTGGCTCGACCGCTCCGAACAGTCAAGGGCGGCCAATGTGGCCTATGGCACCTCAAAAGCGGGCGTCCATGCGCTGACGACTTACCTGGCGAAGGAACTTGCGGCTGATGGCATTACCGTGAATGCAGTAGCGCCGGGTCCGATTTCCTCGGCCATGACCGCTGGCTTTCCCGAGGGATTAAGGAAACTCATACCTGTCGGCCGGATGGGAACGGCGGAAGAAGTGGCTCAAGGCTGCTTATTCCTGGCGGGCAGGTCCGCGAGTTTCATAACCGCCGAGATCCTGGATGTGAACGGCGGCATGTGGGGTGATTAGAAATAAGGAAGTACTACGGGGATGTATATCCGACAGTCAAATCGCGCCGGAAAGGGTGAGCGCAACGCTCGTTGTCGGGGGCAGCAGCCCCGAGAATGTCGAAGTATTGAGCTTCGGCGAAGGCTGGGAACACACAAGAGAGGGGAAACAATATGAGAAGCATGGGTCGTTTAGGGCGAGCGGTTGCGTGTGCTGCGCTATGGCTGCTCAACGGGGCCGGCATGGCGGCTACGCCGGAATATCCCACAAAACCGATTCGACTCGTCGTGCCGTTTGCGCCTGGCGGCGGGACGGACCTGACCGCGCGCGCAATCGCCCAAAAACTGTCGGATGCGTTTGGCAAACCAGTGGTGGTCGACAATCGGGCCGGCGCGGGCGGGGTGATAGGCGCTGACCTCGTGGCGAAAGCGACGGCGGACGGCTACACGCTGCTGATGGGCACACCGGGCCCGATGACCATCAATCCCAATCTGCGGAAGAACATGCCGTACGACACGCTCCGGGATTTCGCGCCGATTACCCAGACGACGGTGAGCCCGTTCGTCCTGGTCGTGCATCCGTCGGTCCCGGCTTCCACTGTCAAGGAGCTAATCGCGCTTGCGAAACAGAAGCCCGGGACACTTAACTTTGGCACGGCGGGAAATGGCTCCGTTGCGCATCTCTCGGCCGAGCAGTTCAAGGCGATGGCCGGCGTGCAGATCACGCACGTGCCCTACAAGGGGAGCAGCCAGTCCCTGATCGACCTGCTGGCCGGGCAAGTGCAACTGGTCTTCGAGAACCTCCCGGTCGTCCTGCCGCATATCCGCGCCGGGAAGATCAGAGCGCTCGCGGTCGGGACGCGCACGCGCTCTGCCCTCCTGCCGGAATATCCGACGGTGGCCGAAGCTGGCGTCCCCGGGTACGAGGCGAGCACCGCGTTCGGGATGCTCGCGCCGGCGAAGACGCCCGGGGAAATCGTCGGGAGGCTGAACCGCGAGGTCGTGAGAGTTCTTCACTCCGCGGAGATCAAGGACAGGTTCGGCGCGCTCGGACTGGAAACGGTCGGCAGCACCCCGGAACAGTATGTCGCGCACCTTCGCGATGAGCTCGAGCGGTATGCCAAAATAATCAGGGTAGCAGGGATAAGACCTGATTAACTCAAACACCAACGGAGTGGAAAAGCAACACCGCAACGTGCTGGTGCTGTCGGGTTGCCAGGCGACCCTGCAGACGACCGGCGCAACCATGATCGCGGTCACCGGGCTCGCCGGTTTCGCGCTGGCGACCGACAAGTCACTCGCCACGGTTCCGCTGACCTGCTATGTGTTGGGCTCGGCGATCACCACCATCCCCGCTTCGTTGCTGATGAATGCTCTTGGTCGTCGCGCGGGCTTTCAGGTCGGAACCTTTCTGGGCATGTGCGGCGCAGCGGTATGCAGCCTGGCGATGTACGTTGCCAGCTTCTGGCTGCTGTGCGCCGGCATGACGGTCATGGGCATGTACACGGCGTTCGGAAAGTACTATCGATTTGCGGCGGCGGATGCCGCCCACCCGGATTTCAGGGCCAAGGCGATTTCGTTGACGCTTGCCGGGGGCATCGTGGGCGGCATCTTTGGCCCCGAAATGGCGAAACGCACCACCACCCTGTTCGCCGACCAGGTCTACCTCGGCTCGTACCTGTCGCTGATCCTGGTGTGTCTGCTGGCGACGTTGCTGCTTACGCGCCTCGATATTCCCAAGCTTTCGGATCACGAGCGCCAGGACTCGGGCCGGCCGCTTGGCGAGATCATGCGCCAGCCGGTGTTCATCGTCGCGCTGCTCGCGTCGATGCTCTCTTACGGCATCATGAATCTGATGATGACGTCGACCCCTCTTGCGATGCGCGCGCATGACCACCACTTCAACGATGCCGCGTTGGTGCTGCAATGGCACATGATCGGGATGTACGGGCCATCGTTCTTCACCGGCTCGCTCATTCACCGATTCGGCGTGCTGAACATCATCCTCGCCGGGATCGTGCTGCTGTTTCTGTGCATTGTCCTGGCGCTGGCCGACACCGGACTGCTCAATTTTTGGGCCGCGCTGTTTCTGCTCGGCGTGGGCTGGAATTTCATGTATGTCGGCGGCTCGGCGCTGCTCACGGAGTGCCACGCGCCGAGCGAACGCGCCAAGACCCAGGCGGCGAACGACTTCATGATCTTTGTGACGATGGCGATATCGTCGGCGTCCTCCGGCATCCTGCTCAACAAGAGCGGCTGGCAGGCTGTCAACTACGGGTCGATACCGTTCCTGGTGCTCGCGGCGACGGCGACGCTGTGGCTGATGTGGCAACGGCGCGCCGCCGCTACGGCATGCCTGACTCAGCCTCAGCGCGGGGGCGGTGGCGGGGGAGGCGGCGGCGCGTAAGCAGCGGGGGGCCGCTGCGGGGAGGATGCGTAGCGCCCGGACACCGGGACCTTGTGGCCTTTCGCGTACATGCACTGCGTGTAGCCGACATCGTAGCGCTGCTGCGCGGTATAGGCCGAGGCTCCCGCAGCGCCCGTTCCAGCAAGGGAGCCCACCAGCAGCCCGGTGCCGGCACCGACGGCTGCGCCGCGGCTGTTGCCGCCGATGGCGGCGCCCGCCAGGGCGCCCACTGCCGTGCCCACTACAGCGCTTTTCACCGCGCTATCGCTGGCGGCCTGATCGGCGGTGGTTCCACCGACTTGCGCGCTGGCAAATTGCCTGCACTCGAAGTCGTCGGCACGGAACTGGTCAAAGCTTCTGCCCGTGCCCGGCAGCGTCATGACGCTCGGGCCGCTGGGCACGGTTGCGCACGCGCCCAGCATGAGGAGCGCCACAAGGGGTGAGAAGCGCAAATGGTATCTCATGGTCATGACCTATGAACCGGGCTGCGGCTGCGGCACCACACGCTGCCAGCCTCCTGGACATTGCTTGACGTAGGGGTAATAGGTTTTGGCGTCGGCACAGTAATACCAGTAGGATTGGGACTGCTCGGGCGCCGGCTGCGCGTCGCCGCGCTCAACGTATACCGGCGGTGAGGATGGAACCGCGACTACCGGCGGATAGTAATAAGGGGGATAGTAATAATAAGGAGGCGGGGAATACCAAAAAGCCGGCGCCCCTATGAACACCCCGAAGCGCACGTGCCCGCGACCGTGAGCCAATGCCGCCCCGCTCGCCATGATTCCCAACAAAATCACGACCAACGCCAACATCGTTCTTGTCGACTTCATCATCGCATCCTTCTTGCGGAAGAATACTACACATGAGACTACCAGAATCGGAACCATCCTGCGGTAACAAAGTGTTACAAAGTGTGACACGCGCCGCGGGGCCGGGCGGGCATTGTAGCGTGTTGATTTACCAGGCAACCGATTCCACAAGTTACAGGGACGGCACCGTCCGCCCCCCTATTCTGGCACCGCGACACCGCCCTGACGCCGCACCGTGCGGATGTCAGAGGATGAGCATGACGCGGTAGTCATTCACGTTGGTGCGCGTCGGGCCGGTGACCACGAGTTCGCCGATGGCGCTGAAGAAGCCGTAGCCGTCGTTGTTTTCCAGCAGTTTTCCGGCATGGAGCTTTTTTTTCTGCGCACGCGACAAGGAATCCGGCATGAGCATGGCGCCGGCGTTGTCTTCCGAGCCGTCGATGCCGTCCGTGTCACAAGCGAGCGCGCATATACCCTCCGCGCCATTCAAGTCGATTGCCAGCGAGAGCAGGAACTCGGCACAGCGCCCGCCGCGACCGTTGCCGCGCACGGTGACCGTGCATTCGCCGCCCGAGATCAGCGCGACTGGCGGCTCCCACGGCAGCCCGTGCTGCTTAATCTCGCGCGCGAGCGCGCCGTAGACCTTGGCGACTTCGCGCGCTTCGCCGGTGACGGAATCGCCGAGGATGGCGGGGTGAATGTCGTGGCCAATGAAAAACCTGGCGGCGGCCTGGAGCGACTGCTGCGCCGTGGCGATCATGCGGTTCTCCACGCGCTTGAAAATCTTGCTGCCGGGCTTGGGCGTTTCGGGAATGGCCCCCTTGGCCCCGCGCGTGAGATGTTCAACCACCGCTTTCGGCGCGGTCACCTCATAACGCTTCAGGATCTCGAGCGCGTCCTGGTAAGTGCTGGGATCGGGTGAGCAGGGGCCGGAAGCGATATGTGTCGGATCGTCGCCGGTCACATCGGAAATCACCAGTGCCATCACCGGCGCCTTGCAGGCTGCCGCGAGCTTGCCGCCCTGGATTGCGGAGAGGTGCTTGCGCACCGTGTTCATCTTCTGAATCGGCGCCCCGCAGCGCAACAGCTCCTGGGTTGTCGCCTTGAGTTCGTTCATGCTGATGCCCTCGACCGGCAGCGAAAGCAGCGCCGAGCCGCCGCCGGAGACCAGAACCAGGAGCAGGTCGTTCACCGCGAGGGTTTTCACGCGGCGGGAAATTTCCTGCGCCGCTTTCTCGCCCGACTCGTCGGGCACCGGGTGCCCTGCCTCGATAACCGTGATGCGATTCGTCAAGAGCCCGTGCTGATAGCGGGTGATGACCAAGCCGTCGAGCGGCGCATCGGCCGGCCAGTTCTGCTCCACCGCGAGCGCCATCGCGGCGGCAGCCTTGCCCGCCCCCACCACGAGCGTCCTGCCTTTGGGCGGTTTGGGCAGATGCTGCGGCACGATCTTGAGCGGGTCGGCCGCAGCGAGCGCCGCCTGAAAACTCCCGAGCAGAAGTTCGCGGTGATTCATTTACCAGGCAATGTGAAAATTGTTAGCCACAGAGATCACAGAGAACACAGAGTTCACAGATGAAAACCAAGTTCGCGGAAGCGAGTACATCAACAAGGCGTCCAAGGAATGGTCTTTCGTGTGTATCGTTTCTTTGCGTCCTTCGCGTCCTTTGCGTTGAGGCTTTTGATTGTTTTCCCTCTGTGTTCTCTGTGATCTCTGTGGCCAAGGCTTCTTGTTTTCTTACGTGAGCACAGTCTTGAGATAGCGTCCCGTATAACTCGCCTTGTTCTTCGCGATCTCCTCGGGCGGGCCTTCGGCGATCACACGCCCACCGCCGTCGCCGCCTTCGGGCCCGAGATCGATGATCCAGTCCGCGGTCTTGACGACGTCGAGGTTGTGCTCGATCACCACCACCGTGTTGCCGTGATCGCGCAGCCGGTGCAGCACGCGCAACAGCAGGTCGATGTCGTGGAAATGCAGTCCGGTCGTCGGCTCGTCGAGGATGTAGAGCGTGCGGCCGGTATCGCGCTTGGAGAGCTCAAGCGAGAGCTTGACGCGCTGCGCTTCGCCGCCCGACAGCGTGGTCGCGCTTTGACCCAATGTGATATACCCCAGCCCCACGTCGAGGAGCGTCTGGAGCTTCCGCGCGATCGTGGGCACGGCGCTGAAGAACTCGGTCGCCTGCTCGACCGTCATCTGCAGCACTTCGTGGATGTTCCTGCCCTTGTACTCGATTTCCAGCGTCTCGCGATTGTAGCGCTTGCCGTGACACACGTCGCACGCCACGTAGATGTCGGGCAGGAAATGCATCTCGACTTTCAACACGCCGTCGCCCTGGCACGATTCGCATCGGCCGCCCTTGACGTTGAATGAGAAGCGCCCCGGGCCGTAGCCGCGCTCGCGCGCGGCGGGCACGCCGGCAAAAAGATCGCGAATCGGAGTGAACAGCCCCGTGTAAGTCGCGGGATTCGAACGCGGCGTGCGCCCGATCGGGCTCTGGTCGACGTTGACCACCTTGTCGAAGAATTCGACGCCGGCGATTGCTTCGTGCGGCGCAGGCTCGACCGGGCTGCCGTAGAGATGGTGCGCCACGGCGTGATACAGCGTATCGTTGACGAGCGTCGACTTGCCCGAGCCGGATACGCCGGTTACGCACACGAAAAGTCCCGCCGGCAGTTTGACCGTGATGTTCTTTAGATTGTTGCCGGTCGCGCCGCTGATCACGAGCTGACGGTTGGGATTTGCCCGATGACGCAGCGCCGGAATCTCGATGCGGCGCCTGCCGCTCAAATACTGTCCGGTCAGCGACTCCGGATGGCCGGCGATCTGCTTCGGCGCGCCTTCGGCTACCACACGGCCGCCGTGCTCGCCGGCGCCGAGCCCCATGTCGACGATGTGGTCGGCGCTCATGATCGCCTCGTGGTCGTGCTCGACCACGATCACCGAGTTGCCGATGTCGCGCAGGCGTTTCAGCGTATCGAGGAGGCGCGCGTTGTCGCGCTGATGAAGGCCGATCGAAGGCTCGTCGAGCACGTACATGACCCCGGTCAGGCCGGAGCCGATCTGGCTTGCCAGCCGGATGCGTTGCGCTTCACCCCCCGAGAGCGTGTCCGCGGAGCGCTCGAGCGAGAGGTAATCGAGCCCCACGTTGTTGAGAAACCGCAGGCGGCTGACGATCTCGCGGATGATCTTGTCGGCGATTGCTTGTTTCACGCCCGAGAGCTCGAGCGTCTCGAAGAGGAGAATGGTCTGGGCGAGGGGCAGCGCGCTGATCTCGTAGATGGTCCTGCCGGCGACCGTGACATGACGCGCCTCGCGCCGCAGCCGCGTGCCATTGCATTCCGGGCAGGACTGGGTGTTCAGATACTTCGCGAGTTCCTCGCGCACCACGATCGAGTCGGTCTCGCGGTAGCGGCGCTCGAGATTCGGGATCGCGCCTTCGAAAGCGTGCTCGCGCACGAACCTGTTGCCGCGCTCGCCGATATAGATGAAACGGATCTTGTCACGCCCCGAGCCCTGGAGCACCACGTTCTGCACGGCTTCGGGCAGCTCGTTGAACGGCGTTTCGATGTCGAAGCCGTGGTGGCTCGCGAGGCATTGCAGCATCTGGAAGTAGAACTGGTTGCGGCGGTCCCAGCCCTTGATGGCGCCCGAAGCGAGCGACAGATCGGGGAAGGCGACCACGCGTTTGGGATCGAAGAAACCGATCGTGCCCAGTCCGTCGCAGCGGGGGCAGGCGCCCATCGGGTTGTTGAACGAGAACAACCGCGGCTCCAATTCCGGCAGCGAATAGCTGCACACCGGACACGCGAACTTCGCGGAAAACAGGTGCTCCGTCCCTCTTGTTTCGCGTGAGCGATCCGATATCTCCCCTCTCCGTTCCCTCATCCCTGACCCTTCTCCCGAAATGGGAGAAGGGGAACTCGAGCCTACCCTCTCCCGCTCCGGGGAGAGGGGCCGGGGGTGAGGGCTGGAGGGGCCGGGGGTGAGGGCTTCTTCGGCATCCAGTTGCAGCGCGATTACTCTCCCATCGGCGTGCTGCAATGCCGTTTCAAACGATTCGGCAAGCCGCTGCTTGGCGTCCGGCCGCACTCTAAGACGGTCGACGACAACCTCCACCGTGTGTTTCACGTTCTTATTGAGCTTGGGCAGTTCGTCGATTTCGTGGACCTTGCCGTCGATCCTGAGCCGCACGAAGCCCTGCGCGCGCAGTTCGTCGAAGAGCTCGGCTTGCTCTCCTTTGCGCCCCACGATGAGCGGCGCGAGGATCATGAGCCGCGTGTCCTGGGGCAGCAACAGAACGTGGTCGACCATCTGCGACACCGACTGCGCCGAGAGCAGGATGTTGTGCTCGGGGCAGTGTGGGTCGCCGATGCGCGCGAACAGAAGCCGCAGGTAGTCGTGGATTTCCGTGATGGTTCCAACGGTTGAGCGGGGATTGTGGCCGGTTGCCTTCTGCTCGATCGCGATCGCCGGCGACAGGCCATCGATCAGGTCGACGTCGGGTTTTTCCATCAATCGGAGAAACTGCCGGGCGTACGCCGAGAGCGATTCGACGTAACGGCGCTGACCCTCGGCGTAGAGCGTGTCGAACGCGAGGGAGGACTTGCCGGAACCGGAGAGCCCGGTGATCACGATCAAGCGGTTTCTCGGCAGATCGAGGTTGATGTCCTTCAGATTGTGCGTGCGCGCGCCGCGAACGCGGATCAATTCGGCGGTCCTCGCGGGAAGCTCCGGGCCCGGCGCGTGCAGCCGTATGACGGACGATTGCTGGTTGGCGGACAAAGTGTGGGACGAGAACGATGTGAAACCTGTTAATATACCCCACTTTGGCGTCGATTCCCAACCCGCTCATCCCCGTTTTATCCATGCCCCCCAGCGAGAAGATGAGCGCCCAGGAACTGCGCGCGAGCATCGGCCTGTCGAGCATTTTCGGGCTCCGCATGCTGGGCATGTTCGTCATTCTGCCGATATTCGCGATCTACGCCGAGCATCTTCCGGGCGGCGGCGACCTCACCCTCGTCGGGTTCGCCATCGGCGCTTACGGACTCACGCAGGCCATTCTGCAGATTCCATTCGGCTGGTGGTCCGACCGCTACGGCCGCAAGACGGTGATCTACATCGGCCTGGCGATTTTCGCAGTCGGAAGTTTCGTCGCCGCGCTCGGCATTGATATTTACGTGGTGATTCTGGGGCGCGTGCTGCAGGGCGCGGGTGCGATTGCGGCGCCGGTAATGGCGCTCGCCGCCGATCTGACGCGTGACGAGCACCGCAGTAAAGCGATGGCGATGATCGGCTCGACCATCGGCGCGACGTTCGCGCTGTCGCTGATCGCGAGCCCCTGGCTCGACCGGATGATCGGGGTGCCGGGCATATTCGCTCTGACCGGCGCGCTGGCGCTTGCCGCCATGCTGGTGGTCTATGGCGTGGTGCCTGCGGAATCGGCCGTGCCGCATCGTCATGAACGGCAGCCGCGCGGTCGCGACGACTTCTGGGCAGTGCTCAAGGATCCACAACTCATGCGGCTGAATTACGGCATTCTCGCGCTGCACGCGGTGCTGATGGCGCTGTTTATTGCCGTGCCGTTCTCGTTGCGCGCAGCGGGACTCGCCCTGGCGCAACACTGGCATGTCTACTTGCCGGTGATGCTGGGCTCGTTCGTGCTGATGCTCCCGGCGATACTCATGGCGAGGACGGCAAGCCAGGTGAAAACGGTGTTTCTCGGTTGCGTCGCCGTGCTGCTGGCCGGCCACCTCGTGATGCCGTGGCTGATGGATAGCGTGTGGTTGATCGCGTTTTTCCTCCTGGTGTTTTTCACGTCGTTCAATGTGCTCGAGGCTTGCCTGCCGTCATTGATTTCGCGCATCGCGCCTCGCGGGGCCAAGGGCACCGCGATTGGCGTCTTTACCAGCGTACAGTTCTTTGGCGCCTTCCTCGGCGCGGCGGCCGGCGGTTTTCTCTACGGGCGCTGGGGCGGCGCGGGCGTTGTCATCTTTGGCGCGGTGTTGCTCGTTATCTGGCTTATACTTGCGGTCGGTATGAAGGTGCCCGCTACCCTCAGCACCCGCGTCTATACTATCCCGGAACTCGACCGCGACCGGGCGGACGGTCTCACGGCGCAGTTGCGGACGTTGCCGGGGGTGCACGAAGCGCGCGTGGTCGCGGGCGAGCGCCGCGCATATCTGAAGGTGGACAGCGTGGGATTTGACGAAGAGAATGTACTCAAATTAATCGCAGGGGAAATAAGAACGGGTGATTTGGCGACTAAGTGATTTGGTGATCAAGCGATTAGTTAAGCACCCAGTCACTCAGTTACTCAATCACTTAATCACTTAATGGCTCGTTTTCAGGAGCTCTTGAATGGCCTCAATCAACAAGGTTATTCTGATCGGCAATCTGGGACGCGATCCCGAGGTGCGTTACCTGCCGGACGGCGGCGCGGTCACCAACATCAGTGTGGCGACCACCGACACGTGGAAAGACAAGAGCGGCGAAAAACAGGAGCGCACCGAATGGCACCGGGTGGCGTTTTTCGGGCGGCTCGCCGAGATCGCCGGTGAATATCTGAAAAAGGGCAGCCAGGTCTACATCGAAGGCTCGTTGAGAACCCGCAAGTGGCAGGACAAGGATGGCCAGGACCGCTACACCACCGAAATCGTCGCCAGCGAGATGAAGATGCTCGGTTCGCGCGGCGGCGGTTCCGAGCCGATGGAGCGCGAACCCGCTCCCGCCGCTGCCGCCGCCGCTCCCGAAGGCGGCGGCGCGAAGCCCCAGGGAAAGAAGGGCGGCGCGTTTGACGA
>Ga0156226_1344_pt1 | contig 22380 bp, 21 predicted proteins | sample RifCSPlowO2_12_FD_107874 | JGI IMG/M metagenome (GOLD analysis project Ga0156226, IMG submission 107874) | Betaproteobacteria bacterium RIFCSPLOWO2_12_FULL_62_13
CCTCTCCGCATAACAATATACTCTGCATTACACCCGGTTCCCGACATCGCCTGACCTGTGGTACGGAAGAAACGCCTCGAAACAGCCGGGGTGCGGGAAAGCGCTTGCCGCGCTCTCGCGGTTGGAATACGCTTCTCGGAGCGAGACTGCCGGGCGCTCGGTGCCGTCGCACGGCGCGCGCGGCTCGCGACATATCGCTTTTTCGATGCGCGTCCTTTACTGTAGAGGAGGAGACGATGAAATTTCATGTTACGGCGACCAGTGGTTCGGAGGACCCGACAAAGGCGACGCTTGCGTTTTTGCACGCGAAGGGCGCAAAAGAGGCGGGCTATGATGTTTCGATCTCGCTGTTGGGCGATTCGGTTGTGATGCTAAACCCGACGATTGCGAAGAATATTCAGGGCGTCGGATTGCCACCGCTGATCGATCTGATCAGTTACGCGAAGGAAAACGGCATACCGGTCTATGGCTGAGGCCTCTGCTGCACGGCCCGTGGGGTCGGCGAAGAACTCAGCAAAGCCTTGGGCGGCAAATATATCAGCCCGAAGATCCAAGCCGAGATGTGTGCAAACGCAGATCGCACGGTCTTTCTCTAGCGAGCGACTCAAACACATTCCCGACCGCTACGAGCAACAGAAAACCGCGTAACACGTATCAGCATTCCCACAGGCCCCGCTTCGGCGGGGTTTGTTTTTGGTGCCACCTAAATGTCCGCTTGGGTCGACAGCAGACCCTCAGCTCGGCCCGACCACAAAAGCACACGAGTTTGCAAACCTGGATGCCGCTGACCAGCGGGATGCGCTGCGCTTTCCCGCGCTACAACTCTCTCGCCTCTCGCCGGTGTTGGCGCCCTCACTCCTTCCCCGAACGCCAGATCCCGTAGATGATCCACAAGCTGTTGAAGAACGCGAGGATGTATCCCAGCAATCCGATCGTGGGCAGCACGGGGATGCCAAAAAGCGTCGGCCCGCCGCTGACGGTCAGCACGATGGAAGAACCGATCACGAGCGAGGCGGTGAGAATGCCCATGGTGGTGCGGTCGAGCGTGCGGTCGAGCTGGCGGTCGAGCTGGCGCCCGAAGGAATCAAGCCGTTTCAGGTCGAGGTCGATCCTGGTCTTGCCGCGCCGCGCCTCCCGCAGCAGCCGCGCGAGGTCGCGCGGGACGCTCGTCACGACGCTGAAAAAATCGGCCACGGCGCCGCGCCCGCGTTTGACGATCTCCGCCGGCTTGTAGCGTTCTCTCAGCGCCCGCTGCAGCATGGGCGTCAAGTGCTCGGTGATGCGGAAATCCGGATCGTACTGCCGGCCCAGACCCTCCAGCGTGATGAGCGCCTTGAACATGAGCGTAAGGTCCGAAGGCAGCACGATCGAGTGCTCGCGCACGATGGCGGCGAACTGCCGGATGAGCACGCCGATCCGAAGGTCCTTGAGCGGCACGCTCTCGTAGTCGAAGACCAGGTCGTTCAGATCGGAGACGAGTTTCGCCTCGTCCACGTAGGCATCGCCCGCCCAGTCGAGCAGCACGTCGAGCATGGGCTCTTCCTCCATGCGCGCCAGACCCGCGAGGAGATCCACGACCTGCTGGCGCCGCAGCGAGCTCAGCCGGCCGACCATCCCGTAGTCGATCATGACGATGCGGTTGCCGGGCAGGTAGAACACGTTGCCCGGGTGCGGATCGGCGTGGAAGAAACCGTCGATCAGGATCATCTTCAGGATGGACTCCGCGCCGCGTGCCATGAGCAGCTTCCTGTCGAGCCCCGCCGCGTTCACTGCCGCGAAGTCCGTCCCGGGAATGCCCTCGATGTGCTCCTGCACGAGCAGCGTTTCGCTGGTCCACTCGGCATGAACCTTGGGTACGACGATGTATGGATCGCCCTCGAAGTTCTTGGCGAAGCGCTGCATGTTGCGCGCCTCGGTGGTGAAGTCGATCTCGCGCTCGAGCGAGCGGGCAAATTGTGCGGCGATCTCGACCGGCCGGTAGCGCCGCGCATCCGGCACCTCGGATTCGATCAGCTCTGCAATGTGGGAGAGAATTCTCAGGTCGGCATCGATCTTCGCGCGCACGCCGGGGCGACGGATCTTGAGCACGACGGGCGACCCGTCCGCGAGCCGCGCGCGGTGCACCTGCGCCACCGAAGCCGCGCCCTTGGACTTCTTCTCGAGGTCGCGGAACACCTCGAACGGCGAACGTCCGAGCGCGCGCTCGAGCTCGGGCAGCAGCTCCTGGAACGGCACCGGGGGAACCTCGCTTTGCAGCTTCTCGAACTCGGCAATCCAGCGCGGGGGGAAGAGGTCCACCCGCGTGGCCATCACCTGGCCGAGCTTGATGAAAGTGGGGCCCAGCTCTTCGAGCGCGAGGCGCACGCGCTGGGCGGGCTCGAGCTTGAGCGACTCGACGCCCTCTCCCCAATGCAGCATCTCGCCCGCGCGCTCGAGGACGTTGGCGACGCCGATGCGACGCACGATGTCGCCGAGACCATGGCGGATGAAAACCGAGGTAATTTCGTGCAGGCGCGGGAGGTCACGCATCGCGCCTATGGTTTCGCGCAACATGAGGCGAGCCTTCAGGAGCCCTTGTTTTCCGGCTCTCCGGGTTGCTGCGGTGCTTGCGGTTGCTGCGGCGCTTGCGGTTGCTCCGGTTTCTGCGCCTGCCGCTCCATGAGCGAATCGGCCACGCCCGCGAGGAAGCCGCTCGCCACCTGCGTGAAGCGGGCGCCGAACTCGCTCGCCGCCTCCAGCCCCCAGAGTGCGACGTCGATTGACGCCACCGAGAAGCGTTGTGCGAACTCCGCCATCATGCCCGCGACCTGCTTGCCGGTCTCCGTGCCGGTGCGCCGCGCGCCCTCGAGGATCTCACGCAGTTCGGGTCTCACGCGCTCATTCGCCGCTTCCGCCACCTGGCCGACCGTCGACAGGAAGTCGTCCTCGAGCTTTTTCATGTTCGCGAGCGCCTGTTTGAGCTCCTGGTCGGAGAAGTCCCTGCCGGTGGCCACAAGCTGCTTTAAAGCGTTTTGTCCGGCCTCGCTCGACTTGCGGAGCGCTTCGTCAACCCCGCGGAACGCTTCGGAAAGGGATTGCCGCAGATCGATGCGGCTGTGCTCCGCGCCGAGGGCGACCCCCTCCGTGATTGCGCGCACCACCTCGCGGATCTCGCGCCGGTCGAAGCGGCGGCCGCGCAACGCGCGGAGCGTGAGATCGTGGACCCGCGCCCGGATATCGTCACCTTTGCGCACCGACTCGCTCGCGGATTCCTTGAGGCGTTCGCCTGACAGTTCCTGCGGATTGTCCTGGACCATGGTTTCCTCCGTCTCACCGAGGTGTCACCTTGTCAATCTTACACGGAGCGGGGTCCAGTACCTATCGTGGTTTCTGGCGCCGATCGAGAAGATCGGCTTTATGCACGTCAAGCGACATCAGGGCCGCACGGCAGGGGCCTCGAACTTCATTCCGCGCGCGCGCCACATAAGGTAGAGCTCGAGATCGACAAGTTCGGGCGCTGCGTATGAATAGGGTTCCGCGCGGATGCCGACCATGCAGTTGCGCAGCCGGCGCTGCAGCGAACCCAGAGCCTGCCATTCGAGCCGATAGATCGGGTATCCAGTCGGATGCGCCTGCGGAATGTTGTTTCCGGCGAGCTTATTACCCCAGAATTTGTCATGGCACTGCGTGCAAGCAAGGTTGAGCTGACCCTGCCGGCGCTTGAACGCGTCACGGCCGGCCTCCAGGAAGGGCCTAGTCCGTTCGTCGATCGCGATCTCGATGGACATCCCGCGCGACTGCCGCGCGACGTAGGCGGTCAGCGCAAGCAGATCCCTGCTTTCGTACGCGAGCGACGGGGCCTTCTGCCGGTCGCTGCGGCAGGTGTTGATGCGCTGTTCGAGATTGACCGGCCGTCCGCTGGCGGCGTCCCAGGCCGGATGCCGTGCCGCGACACCTTTCATACTCGCGCGGGCATCGCCGTGGCAATCGGCGCATGCTTGTCCGGTAGCGCCGGCCTTGCGGCTCCATAACGCCTCGCCATCGAGCACCCAGAGCATGCCCGGGTTGGTGGAGTCGTCGTCCTGCATCGCGCGGGTCTCGCGGCCCATAAAATCGTAGCCGGAGCGCCGCTCGGCGAGAGGGATCTCGGCGGCAGTGGCAGCCTGCGCAAAATGGAGAAAGACGCAAGCGGCCGCCAGAACGTGACGCGGCCGTTCGCTGCAACGGGCGCTCACACGACTGTGACGGTGGCTGACGCGGTCATGGAATAACCGTTGTCGCCGGTCCACGTGAACGTGAGCGTGCCGCTCGCGGTCGCGACCGTGGTGAAGGTGAGCAAGGGGTTTGCCGCGATTGCGGGGTGAAGTTCGGCACGGAGGATCTCCGCGTCATTGTAGGTACACACGAACCGGCTGATGATGTCGCGCGGGATCAGCTTGCCGAGCTGCGTGCGGCGAAAACCCGTTTCCATCGCGTGCCCGACCATCGCCTTGATCTCGATGATCTCGCCGCGCCTGGCCGTCGCGGGCACGTTGACAATCGCGCGCGCCACCGTCACAGCTCCTCGAGGCAAGCCGCGAGCGTGACCACGACGGCTTTGCGGTCGGACCAGAAGGAGCCGTCGGAAAGCTCGGCGATCGCGACCACCGTCTGCGTGTCCGCGAGCCGGACGCGGGTGGCAATGCTCGCCCGCCCGGAGCGCGGGCCGAGAAAAGCGCTCACCACGTACGGCTGGGGGTTCTTCTCGGTAAAGACGTGGATTGCCCTGACGTGGTCGGCCGGCGTCATCGGGCTTTCGACCGCGACGGAGAGCGGCACGGCGTTGCCGTTATCGATCAGGGGCGGAATGTCGAGCTTCACCTTGCCGCGGCGGACCGGCGATCCGCCGACCACCTTGCCAATCGCCTGCTGCATCGAGGCGGGTGTCGCGCGCGCACCCCCAGCGGCAAACACGAGGCCGATCCCGCCAGCGAGGCTGCCGGTGGCAACGAGAAAATCACGGCGTGAAGTCATCTAATCGCGCAAAGTCGCCAGAAAGACAACGATGTCTTCGATCTGTTCCGCGGTCAGCACGGTCTTGCCGCGAAAGGCCGGCGCGACACGCGTCAGTCCCTCGGATCGATAGTACGCCGGCATCACGGCTGCCGCATCGACCCGGCCTGGATCAACGATTCTGAGCCTGATCTGGCCTTCCGACAACCTTGCGCCCGTTCCTTTGAGGTCCGGTCCGATCGTGCCTTGAAAGCGCTCTTCCGGAAAAGGCCCGCTGTGGCACAAAAGGCACAGGCCGACGTGCCGGTTGAGGATGATCTCCCGGCCACGCGCGGCGTCCCCTTTGGCTCCGTTCAGCGGAAATGGTATAGCATCGCCGACGACCGTGTACGCGCCCGAAGACGCTTCTGCTCCCGCGACGCCGGGCAGCAGCACTGCAAGGGCGGCGGCCAATGCCGCTGCCACGGTCGAGCACAGTCCCGCCAATCGCTTACACCAGTTGGATGCCATGGTTCTTCAGCGGGACCGTGCGGATGCGCTTGCCCGTTGCCCGGAAGAACGCATTGAGCACTGCGGGCGCGGCCACACAGATCGTCGGCTCGCCGACCCCGCCCCAGAACCCGCCGGAGGGCATGATGATAGCCTCGACCTTCGGCATCTGCGCAATGCGCATCGAGTTGTAGCTGTCGAAGTTCGTCTGCTCGATGCGGCCGCCCTTCACCGTGCACTCCTGATCGAACAGCGCGGACAATCCGTAGACGAACGAACCGGCAATCTGCCGTTCGATCTGCGCCGGATTCACAGCATGCCCCGGATCGGTCGCGCAGACGATGCGACGCAGCTTCACCTTGTTTCCGCCGCTGACGGAGATCTCGGCACACGCCGCCACGTAGCTGTTGAACGCCATCATCTGAGCCAACCCGCGATAGACGCCTTGCGGCGCAGCCTTGCCCCACCCCGCCCTTTCGGCCACCGCGTTCAGCACGGCAAGGTGCTTCGGGTGCTTCGCCATCAGCTTGCGCCGGAATTCAAGCGCATCCTGGCCGGCCGCATGAGCGAGCTCGTCCATGAAGCACTCGATGTAGATGGCGTTCTGGTTGATGTTCACGCCGCGCCAGAAGCCGGGCGGTACGTGCGTGTTGCGCATCGCGTGGTCGATCAGCAGGTTCGGGATGCTGTACCCGAAAGTGAATTCCCCCTTGGGGTTGAGACCCTGGAACGTGGCCGGGTCGCGCCCGTTCTGGAGAGCTTCGGGCCGCACGGCGGTGAGGATCGATTGCCCCGAGATGCGCATGTGCAGGCCGGTGAGGTTGTTGTTCGCATCGAATGCTCCGACCAATCTGCACTGCGTGACCGGGTGATACTTGCCATGCGTCATGTCCTCCTCGCGCGACCACAGGAGCTTCACCGGTGTGCCGGGCATCTGCTTGGCTATGACAACGGCTTGGGTCACGTAATCGTGAAAGGCGCCACGCCGTCCGAACCCGCCGCCGAGGTGAATCTTGTAGACCTCGCACTTGTCGGCCGGAAGACCCGAAGCCCGCAGGGTCGCTGCAAACGCGGCTTCGCCGTTCTGCGTGGGGCACCAGACCTCGCAGCGATCTGCGGTGTAACGCGCAGTGGCGTTCATCGGCTCCATCGTCGCGTGGTTTAGGAACGGATAGGCGTAGACCGCCTCGAGCTTCCTGGCCGCGCTCGCGATTGCAGCCTTCGCGTCGCCGTTCTGATTACCGACGAAGGCCTGTTCCGCGTCGAGGCCGGCCTTCAGCATCTCGGCGATCGTGGCGCTCGATACCTTGGCGTTCTCGCCCTCATCCCAGACGATCGGCAGCGCGTCAAGCGCGGTCTTGGCGTGCCACCAGGTGTCGGCCACCACCGCGACACCCGAATCGCCAACCTGCACCACTTTTCTCACGCCCTTCATGCCCGCCACCTTGGCGGCGTCGAAGCTCTTCACCTTGCCGCCGAAAACCGGACAGTCCCTGATCGCGGCATTGAGCATCCCGGACAGCTTGAGATCGAAGCCGTAGACCTGCTTGCCAGTCAGTTTGTCCACGGTGTCGAGCCGCTTCACCGGCTTGCCCGCGATCTTCCAGCCCTTCGGATCTTTGAGCTTCACATCCTTCGGCGGATCGAGCTTGGCGGCGGCCTCCGCCACCTTGCCGTAGGTCGTGGCGCGTCCCGAGGGCTTGTGCGTGATGACGCTGTTCGCCGCGTTGCATTCGGACGGGGGCACCTTCCATTCGTTGGCGGCGGCCCGGACCAGCATCTCGCGCGCGGTCGCACCGCCCCTGCGCACATACTCGTGCGACTCGCGGATGCCGCGGCTGCCGCCGGTCGAAAAGTTGCCCCAGACGCGCTTGCGCGCGACGCTCTGGCCGGGAGTCGGATATTCGGTCGTTACTTTCGACCAGTTGCACTCGAGTTCCTCGGCCACGAGCTGGGCGAGGCCGGTGAGCGTGCCCTGCCCCATCTCCGAGCGCGCAATCCGGATGACGACGGTATCGTCCGGCCGAATCACGACCCAGGCGGTGATTTCCGGCGAGCCGTCCGCGGCGCGCACGACCTCGGGGCCGAACGGAAGCCGCAGGCCGAGCGCAAGGCCTCCACCCAGAGCAGCGGTGCCGATGATGAAAGAGCGGCGATCGATTCTAGGCATGGATGTCATGGTCTCCTCCCTCACGCCTTGGCGGCAGCATGGATTGCCTCGCGCACCTGTTGGAAGGTGCCGCACCGGCAGATATTGGTGATGGTGGCGTCGATATCGGCGTCGGTCGGCCTCGGCTTCTGCCTAAGGAGCGCCGCGACCGCCATGATCATGCCGGCCTGACAATAGCCGCACTGGGGCACCTCATAATCGAGCCAGGCCTTTTGCACCTTGTGCAGGACATTACCTGATGCCAGACCTTCGATCGTGGTGATCCGTTTGCCTGCGGCCGCGCTGACGGGCATCGCGCACGAGCGCACCGCGGCGCCGTCCACGTGAACGGTGCACGCGCCGCACTCGGCGACGCCGCAGGCGTACTTCGTTCCAGTCAGGCCGACCTGCTCGCGGATCACCCACAGCAGCGGCGTATCGGGCTCGACGTCGACTTGCTGCGATCTGCCGTTGATGTTGAGTTGTATCATGGCGTCTCCTCATTTCCCATCCAGCGCTGGAAAGCTGCCGCGCGCACCCGGCCGCCCGGCGCGGCGCGCCCGGTCAAATCCTCTCTGAGTGTTTTTCTGTCCCGCGATGACGGCGCCGCAGTGTCCGCCGTCAGAACCAAAACATCTGGTGCGGCAAGATTATTCCCGCGGCTGGATACGGTCAAGGCTTTGCGTTGGGATGGCGTGTTGGGATGCGCCTCGCTTATCCCAACCTACGCCTTGCGCGGCGGGATGCGCCAAAGGTAGACCGATGCACCGTTAACGAATTCGGTGCGCTCCGGTTTCCAGTCGCCCATGGCGAATGCGTGCGAAACGACGCGCGTTCCCGGGTTCAGATCGTGCATGAGCTTGGGACGCAGCTTCAGATTGAGTTCAGTGAGCAGATAGAGCGTGACCACGGTCGCCTCGCTGATGTCGGCCTGAAACAAATCGCCCTGGATGAACTTGACTTTGCCCGTCACCCTGGCGCGGGCGGCGTTTTCGTTGGCTTCGCGGATGCGATCGGGGTCGATATCGATCCCCACGCCGCGCGCGCCGTAGCGCTGCGCCGCCATGATCACGATGCGCCCATCGCCGCAGCCCAGATCGTAGACCACGTCCCTGGCTGTGACGGCCGCCATTTCGAGCATTTTGCTCACCACGTCATTTGGCGTCGGCACGAAGATCACATCGGGTGTGCGCGTCTCCTGGGCCGCCTGTGCGAGCAGCGGTGCGCCGTACTCCACAGCGCGGGCCAGTCCGGATGCGCCGAAAGCGCCCAGCGCGGTCAAAAACTGCCTTCTATGCATACCTTTCTCCTGAGTTCACGTCAAAACCGACTATCGGCGTTCATCCGCGGTTAATGGGCCTTGGGGGGGGTGAGTTTCAAGAGTTACCTGGATCCTGTCAAGGCTGACCGCGATTGCCGCAACCTCATGGCACCGCGGCGGCCGGCATGCGCACCAGGATGATCTCAGTGCGCCGCTGCAGATACGCCGTCTCACGGCCGGGAGCGTAGCGGCGGGGGCTCGGCACCATTGCAGCCAGGCGCGCCGCGTGCCCCGGCGTGAGGGTGGCCGCCGCGCTGCCGAAGTGGTAGCGCGCCGCCGCCTCCGCGCCGAACACACCGTTACCCCATTCGATTACGTTGAGATAGATTTCAAGGATGCGGCGCTTGGTCATGATGGTCTCGATCATCACCGTGATCGCCGCTTCCTGAAGCTTGCGCCACCACGTGCGCTCGCCTGACAGGAACAGGTTCTTGGCAAGCTGCTGGCTGATGGTGGAGCCGCCAGCGACGACTTTACCCTTCTTGAGGTTCTTTTCGTACGCCTTCTGGATGCCGTCCCAGTCGAATCCCTCGTGGTCGAGAAATCGGGCGTCCTCCGCGGCGACGATTGCGCGCTTGAGATGCACCGAAATGCGGTTATACCGCACCCATTGGTGGCGCAGCACCGCGTTCGGGTCCTTCTGGCGCAGCTTTTCCATGCGGCTTGCCATAAAGGCCGTCATTTCCGGATTGTGGCCCGCCCAGTACCAGACGTGGACGACGAACCAGAATTGGACGAGGGCGAGCGTGATAAGCGCCAGCAACATGAGCCGCCAGGTCCAGCGCAGGAGCGATTTCATTGCTGATAGGAGTGAAAAGGCGTGACATGATAATGCGTGACTCGTGACGGGGTTAACTTGGTCACGTTGTACCTGTCACGCATCACCAGTCACGAACCACCAGTCACGCTTTTCGTAGCATGGCAATCAACGACGCCGTCTGCGGCCGCACACTGCGCCAGATGAAAAACGCTTCGGCCGCCTGCTCGACCAGCATTCCGATGCCGTCGGCCGCGCGCGCGCCCTGCGCCCGCGCAAACTCGAGAAACGGCGTCGTTCTGCCATAAACCATGTCGTAGGCGAGTGCGTCCGGCGCGAAGATGTCGCCCGGCAGCGGCGGCATCTCACCGCTCAGACCGGCGGAAGTGGCGTTGATCAGCACGTCGAATTGCGCGCCGCGCAGGCCGGCGTAGGGGCGCGCGGTGACGCCGCGCAGCGCGAATGTCTGGAACTTTTCGAAGTATGCGACCAGGGTTACCGCCTTGTCGACCGTGCGGTTGGCGACGGCGATTTCGCCGGGTTGCTCGCGCAGCAACGGCTCCATCACCCCGTAGCTCGCCCCGCCGGCGCCCATCAGCAGCACGCGCCGGCCCTGAATCGAGCAACCCAGGTTCTCCTTGATGTCACGCACCAGGCCGATGCCATCGGTGTTGTGCCCGATGATCTCCGAGCCGCGGAACTCGAATGTATTCACAGCACCCGCATTGAACGCATAGCCCCGGTGGGCCGTGGCGAGATTCCACGCTTCATGCTTGAAAGGGAGGGTGACGTTGATTCCCCTGCCGCCCGCATCGCGGAACGCGAGCACAGCCGCCCGGAAGCCGTCGGGCGGCGCCAGCACCGCGATATAGGAAATATCCTGGCCCGTCTGGCGCGCGAATTCAGCATGGATGAGCGGCGACTTGCTGTGCGCGACCGGATTGCCGATTACGGCGTACTTGTCAGTCATAAGACCCGTGACCCGTGACTGGTGGCTATTCGGTGACGAACTGGTCTGAGCGGGTGAACGACCACGTCCGCGTGATGCTGAGGATATCGGTGTCCTTGGATATGTCGACGGGGAACGGGGCGAACGGTGCGGCAAGTTTCACGATTCGCAGCGCGGCTTCATCGAGGACCTTCCAGCTTGAAGGCCGATTGATCTCGACTTTTTCCAATGCGCCGTCGGCCTTGATCGACACCGTGACGACCAGGCTGCCGTACACTTTCTGCTCGCGTGCGGCCTGGGGGTAGTTGAGTTCGCCGATGCGCTCGATCTTATGCCGCCAGTCCTCGATGTAGCGTGCAAAGCGGAATTCCTGCGTGCGCGCCCCGATGAAGCGGCGCCGCGGCCGCTTCTGGTAACTGTCCCAGTCTTTGCTGATCTGCGCTTCGAGCCGCGCGATTTCCAGGCTGCGCCGCATCAGTTCCGTCGCGTTGGGCACGGCGGGCGCCTCGCTTTGGACTTGCGGCTGCGGCGGCGGCACCGCTTCGATCGGCGCCTGCGGCTTGGCCTGCGTCATGAGTTGGCGTGTCTCGCGCTCGAGTTTCTCCACGCGACGGGCGGCGAGCGCCGTTTTTGTTTCCTGCCTGTCCTGGTGCCGCACTGGAAGCGGGCTCTTGGCGCGGCGCCGGGCGTCGGTATTGCCGCCGCCGTCGAGGTTGGCCTGCGCGAGCGCGTCGGCTTGCGGCGGTTTGGCCGTCGATTTGGCGTTGACCAGCACCACTTCAAGCGGCCGGTTGAGATCGCTGAACGGATTCTTGGCCGGCATCTTGAAGGAAACGCCCGCAATGATGAAGGCGTGGACCACGACCGACAGCAGCAGGGCAAGTTGCATGCGCGTCGTCACGGCAAGCCCCGAAAAACGACGGTCGAACGCCGCCATGCGCCGTTCAAGTTCGGTGATGCGCTCCTCGATCCGCTCGACTGCGCCACTCCACGGCGCATGCCGCGCATGCCGCGCGCGCCGCGCACGCGGCACGACCTCCCTGGCTGCCAATAATCCCATGATGGGATATTCTACCCAACGCGGGAGCCTCTGCATAGAAAGCCGTTTTTCCATGCGAGGTTGGCGCTGAGCCTTGATGTGAAATCGCGGAGCAGCCTGTCGGACCCCGGATGAAGTCCGGGGCAAGCTTAATGGTCCGTCAGGCTGCCAAGGAATTTGTCCAACCCAGATCGACAAATTCCTAGGCGATCGCACTGGCCGGCGTTTCGAGGCGGCATCGAAACTCACAGCGCAAGGTAAGCTCAAGTAGGTCGATGTCACCGACCGCGAGTTCCACCGCGCTGCCCGGGTCGAGCACCGGCAACGAGGGCACGCGCACGACCAGCGGCAGTTCTTCCAGCCGCACCAGGTTTTCCCGGATCACGCTGCCGGCGACCGCGTTGCGGCCCTCCTGGATGAGCCAGCGCAGGCACCAGTAGCGCTCCATCGAGCGCTGGAACTCGGCGTAGGCCTCGTAGGCGCTTTCGAAATCGCGCATCGCCGCAAGCAGCGCCTCATCATTCGCGCGATAAGGCGCAGCATCGCCGCGGGTGAGCGCAATGATTTGCCGCTGATTGATGAGGTCAACATAACGCCGGAGCGGCGAGCTCGCCCACACGTACTGCTCGACGCCAAGCCCTTCATGGCTGGCGGGGACCGTGCTCATTCTGACTTTGCCGTTTCCCTGGACGCGGTAGATCGCCGCCATGCCGCCCGCCGCAAGCTGCCTTCCCCACTCGCTGTTGGCGAAAATCATCAGCTCGGAGACCGTCTTGTCGACCGGGGTGCCGCGCCAGCGCCGCACGATGCTGATGCGGTCGTTCTCGACGTGGAAGTTGTATTCCGGGCGCTGCCCGGTCTCCGGTTCTCCTCCCCGCCGTGTCCACCCGAGCTTGTCGGCGAATTCCCACAACGCGCGCAACTCGCGCGCATACGGATGATTGATTGCGCCGGCGGCGAGCGTGCGCTCGTTGAATTCCTTCTCCAACGCGTCGTGGCGCAGGTTGGCGGCGATGTTGACGCGCTCGATGCGGTTTGCCGTCAACACGATTTCAAAGTCTGCGGTGGTCTCGAGGTAGAGCGACAGCGCGGGGCACGGCCGACTTTCGGCGAGCGTGAAGACCCGAATCGCCTGCTCCGGCAGCATGGTGATCTTGGCCCCGGGGTAGTAGACCGTGGACAGCCGCTCGCGCGCGATGCGGTCGATTTGCGAGCCAGGCGTCACACCGAGCGCGGGCGCCGCGATGTGGATGCCGAATCGCCAGTTGCCGCCGGCGATTTGAGCCGCCGAAAACGCGTCGTCGATCTCGGTGGTGGTTGCGTCGTCGATGCTGAAGGCCGCCGTCTCAGCGAGCGGCAGGTCAACGGGTTCGGGGAGCCGCGGCACGGCAGCGAAGCCCGCGCCGCACGGAAAGTACTCGAACACGAAACGATTCAGGTGGTAGTCGTGCGAGGACGGCAGCCCGCCACAGCGCTCGATGAGCCGGGCCGGTGTCATTTTCAGCGCGCCGCTCGCCTCCTCCAGCGCCTTCCATTCGATGTTCGCCTTGTCCGGCTTGTATAGGAGGCTCTTCAGCACCGGCGCGAACTCGGCGGGCAGTTTCGATGCGGTGAGTTGCGCGACGTACGCTTCTTTCCGCAACGCCTGCTGCTTCTTTCTCTCGATGCCGGCGAGCGCCGCCTTGAGCGCATCCTGCGGCGCGGCCTTGTAGCGGCCGCGGCCTTTCTTGTAAAAATACATCGGCGCGCCGTGGAGCCGCAGGAGCACGCCCGCCGACTCCGCGGGTCTTGGCGCGCGCCCGAAATACTCGCGTGCCAGCGCATCGTAGGAGAACTCCTCCCCGCCGCAGCACTGCCACAGGAAATCGATGTCGATTTCGTCGGCGACCTTCTGTGCTTCCGCCATGAAAATCGCAATCGGCGGCTCGTTGAAGCGGAACAATACCGCGCCCGCCTTCACTTTGGAGCGCTTGCCGTGGGGCGCCTCGATCTGCAATGAAGTGTTGTTGTCGGCCAGAATTGCTCCGACCTTGAAGGCACCTTCCTCTTCGTAAAAAACATTCTTGCTCATGGACAGAACGAGGCAGGCGGATTCCGCTGGAAGACAACCGGTGAAAAGAAAAACCGCGTTGAGCGGCGGGCCACAGCGCCGTCCGCTTCGAACGCGGGAATAATTATAAGCGATGGCGCGGGGTCTTCCGCGCCGCGAGGAGGCTACTTTGCTTCGATGTCCAGCACTTCGTGGACGTCGGTGTGGATTTGCGTGCCGGGAGCGCCGCCGGATGCGGCATCACCGCTCACCAGATGGAACTTGCCGTTGACAATGTCGCCCGCAAGTCCATGGCGGGGGAAAGTCATCGGCGGCAGATGCGACCAGGTGTTGGTGCGCGGATCGTAGGCCTCGACCGCGCGGAACGTTCTCTGCCAGGGACCGCCCGAACGTTCCTCTCCTCCGGCGACATAGATCTTGCCTTTGTACGTGCCCCACGCCACGGCGCTGCGCGCGGTCGGCATGGGCGCCTTCACTGCGCCCCACTGGTCCGTTGCCGGATCGTATTCCTCGACGACGTCGGTGTTGCTCGCGCGAGTGATAAAGGCCGCGCCGATCCGCCCGCCGATGATGTAGATCTTGTTGTTCACTACACCGACCGCCGCGTGGTTGCGGGCGGTGGGCATCGGGCTGCGCGTCTCCCACTTGTTGGTCGCCGGATCGTACACCTCGTTCGTGCCCAGCGCGCGGTGCGGCCGCGCGGGGTGAACTGCGGTTTCCTTCGAGCCTGGATGCAGGCCGGCGCCGCCGATCACGTAGATCTTGCCGCCTACCACCGCAGCGTTCGGGGAGCCGCGCTTGGTGGGCAGCGGTGCGAGCGCTTTCCAGGCATCCTTTGCCGGGTCGTACTCCCACGCGTTATTTATCGGGATCCAGGCCGTCGGGCCTTTTTCCGGCTTGGTGAACCCGCCCATGACGTAGATCTTCCCGTTCAATTCCGCGAACGCTACGTGGTGGGACGCAAGCGGCATGTCTTTCTTCTTGGTCCATTTATCGGCACCCGGATCGTGTTCGTAGACCATGCCCTTCGGCGTCCATTGGGGAGCAAGCCCCCCGAACACGTAGAGCTTGCCGCCGGCGGCGATTCCGTAGACTTCTTCCGCGGGCTCGGGGATCGGCGCAAGCCTACCCCATTTCTGCGCGTAGGCGCCGGAGAACAAAACGAAAGTCAAACAGAAGCCTGCGGCGACGATGCGCAACGTTTTCATCAGCACGAACATGGAACCCCCTCCTTTGTTAATGTGGAACACCCCGAAACCCCATCGGCTTGGAGCGTGAGCAATCCTACGCTCTTGCCGCCCGGATGCAAAGTTCAGGCAGAGAAAAACGGTTCGAACCGCCAAGACGCCAAGGCGCCAAGGAAGAGAAAAGCCTCACCGCAGAGGACGCCAAGGACGCGAAGGATCAAATATCAAGAACCAACCCAAGGACGCTAAAACAACACCAAGTGAAGGTATTGAATACGCTGAGGTTCCGTCGCGTCCTTCAGGTTTTCATTTGTCCTTATTACATTCATAACTCAGCCCTGGAGTTGTCTTGCCGATCTTGGGATTTGCTTCTGATTATTTTGCCTCACCGTCCTTTGCGGTGAGGCTGTTCCGTTCCTTGGCGTCCTCCGCGTCCTTCGCGGTTCGGCTTTTTTCCTGTTTTTTTTCTTGGCGTCTTGGCGGTTTATTTCAACGCCTTCGCCAATGCGAGCAGCATCATGTCTCCGCCGCGCGCGGCAATAATCGAAAGGCCAATGGGGCAGCCGTCGATTCGGGCAACCGGCAGGCTTGCCTGCGGAAGGCGCGCCAGCCCGGCGATGCACAGCAGGCTCAGGGCACGGCCGCGGAACTCGTCGGTCTCCGCCGCCGGCGTATTCCTGAGCGGTGCGATTCCCGGAACGGTGGGCAGCGCCAGCACGGCGCCGCCGGCAAGCAATTCGTTCATGCGGCGCCCGATTTTCTCGCGCCTCACCTTGGCCGGGCCGACCTCGCGCGAATCGATGGTGGCAACCCACTGCATGCGTTCTTTCACGCCCGGCCCCAAATGCGGTTTGACACGACTTACCCACCCGCCATGCTGCGCCCAGATCTCCGCGCCCTGGAGCAACCGGAACACCTCGAACCACCGGGGCAGGCCTTCTTCCGCCACCGTGACCGCCTGCGGTTCTCCCAGCAACGCGCTCAGCCGGTCCACTGCCGGTTGCAGTGCCTGCGCGACAGCGTTGCCCGCTATTGCGAAAGCGTCCTGCGCCAAAAGCAGCCGGCGCGCGGCGCCGGCCCGTTCTTCGCCCAGCAGCACGCGGCCCACCCGTTCCAGGATGCCGGCATCGCGCGCGAACCAGCCGGCGGTGTCGAAACTCGGCGCGAGCGGACACACCCCCTCCAGCGAGACGCGCCCGTGGGTAGGCCGCATGCCATAAATGCCGCAGAAGCTCGCCGGCGCACGCACTGAACCGCCGGTGTCGCTGCCGAGCGCGAAATCGCACAGGCCGCCGGCAACGGCTGCCGCCGATCCGCTCGAAGAACCACCGGGGATGCGGCCTGGCGCATTGACGTTGACCGGCGTGCCATAGTGCGGGTTCTCGCCGTTCAGGCTGAATGCAAGCTCATCGGTCTGGGTCTTGCCGATCATGGCGGCGCCTGCCTCCAGCAGCCGCTGCACCGCCGGCGCCGTCCTCGCAGCCGCTTCGTGCGTGGCAAGCCACTCCGGGCTTCCGAACCCGCTCTTGTAGCCGGCGATGTCATAAATGTCCTTGGCACCAAAAGCGAGCCCGGCAAGCGGGCCGGCGCCAATGCCTTTCACCGCCGAGTGCGTGTGGCGGCAGAACGCACCCAGGTTGTCGCGCTCGAGAATCGATTCCATGATTGCCTTTTCCCAGGCGCCATCTCGAAAACTCGAACCGCCGATGGACGCGAGGAGCTCCCTCGATAATGAAAAATTCCTTGTTAGAAACTCTTGGCCAATCGCGCCAAGAGTTTCTCGTGAATCCCGCCAAATCCGCCGTTGCTCATGATCAGCACATGGTCGCCGCGGCTCGCGGTGGCGGCAAGCTGCACGAGCAGACGCTCGAAATCGTCGCACACCACCGCCTTCCCGCCAAGCGGAGCGAGCACCGCCGCGGCATCCCAGGCAAGACCGGCGCTGTAGCAGAACACGTGGTCCGCGGCAACGAGACTGGCCGCGAGCTGGTCTTTCATTACCCCGAGTCTCATGGTGTTGGAGCGCGGTTCCAGCACGGCGATTATTCGTGCGCCGTTCACTTTGGCCCGCAGTCCGGCGAGCGTCATCTCGATTTCAGTCGGATGATGGGCGAAGTCGTCGTAGACCGCGACACCGTTTGCCATGCCCTTCAGTTCCATGCGCCGCTTGACGTTCTTGAAGGCGCCGAGCGCCTCGGTCGCCACCGCCGGCGGTATGCCCGCGTGGCGGCAGGCTGCGATCGCCGCCAGGGCATTCAGTTGATTGTGTGTCCCGAGCAAGCTCCAGCGCACACGCCCTTGCGGCGCGCCCCGCCATGTGACGTCGAAAGCGCCGTCCGTATCGGGCTCACCGGCGCTCCAACCGCCGGCAATTGCGAAGCGCTCAACGGGCGTCCAGCATCCGCGCGCGAGCACACGCTCGAGGTTGGAGTCGGCGCCATTGGCGACAACCAGCCCGCTCGCGGGAATGGTGCGCACCAAGTGATGGAACTGGGTTTCAATCGCCGCAAGATCGGGGAAGATGTCGGCGTGATCGAACTCGAGGTTGTTGAGCACTGCAGTGCGAGACCGGTAATGCACGAACTTGGAGCGCTTGTCGAAGAACGCCGTGTCATACTCATCCGCTTCGATAACGAAGAAAGGCGATGAATCACCCCCCCATCCCAACCTTCCCCCACCAGGGGGGAAGGAGCTTCCCTTTCCTCCCCCGTCAAGGGAAAGGGCTGGGGTCCCCTCTCTCCTCTCTCCTCCCTCCTCTCTATTCTTCCCTCCCCCTTGACGGGGGAGGGTTAGGGTGGGGGTGGGAAGCCGCGCCGAAACACCGAAGTTCTCCGGCACGCCGCCGATCAGGAAACCGGGATTGAGCCCGGCGTATTCGAGAATCCACGCAAGCATCGATGCGGCGGTGGTCTTGCCGTGGGTGCCGGCGACCGCCAGCACCCACTTGCCGCGCAACACGTTCTCGGTGAGCCACTGCGGCCCCGAGATGTACGGCAGTCCCCGGTTGAGGATTTCCTCCATCAGCGCGTTGCCGCGCATCACCACATTCCCGATCACGAATACATCGGGCTTGAGGTCGATCTGATTCGGGCCATAGCCCTCGATGAGATCGATGCCCAGCGCGGCAAGCTGCACGCTCATCGGCGGGTAGACGTTGGCGTCGCAGCCGGTCACCCGGTGGCCGGCGGCGCGCGCGATCGCCGCGATCCCGCCCATGAAGGTGCCGCAGATGCCGAGGATGTGGATGTGCATCAGGAAACCGGGGCCACAAAGAGCACAGAGTTCTCAGAGGAAAATCAACGATGCATGCGCTTGCCTTGGTTCACCAATCGTGTGGGCGATGTGATGATTCCAGTCCTTGAATCGCCCTGTGTTCTCTGTGGCTGAATTGCAGTTTTCAGGATCATCAACATTGTATTTTACTCTGTGTTCTCTGTGTCCTCTGGGGGGAACCATTATTGCCGTTTCATGCTATCATATATTCATGCCGTCATGCCCCAGCCTGGACGCACGACGGTTCCGTAATTCTCGTGATCGGTGATGGTATGAAAACTCTCGTAAAGGTAATTGGTAAGAGCGGCCAAGTCTCGTTTGGCAAAGAGTATGCAGGGCGCCAGGTGCTGATCGAGCAAGTCGGGCCTGGCGAGTGGCGTGTCAGGACTGCAACCGTCATCCCCGACAATGAAAGATGGCTGCATACCGCGGATATGGTGCAGTCGCTCGAAAGGGCGTTCGAGTGGACGCGACGCAATCCTCCCGAAGAAACCACTCTGGCTGCGCTACGACGCATTGAGAGAACCAATGACCAAAGAGCAAGACGAACGTCGCGTAAAGCTGGATCTCAACAATCCTGAATTCCAAGACAGATTGTTTTCGCTGGACAAGACCGAGCGCAACCGCGTCATCGAGACGCCGGGAAAAATCTACCGGATGACCTGGACCCAGGTTTACCAACATTCCGGGCTGAAGTGGGAAGAAATCAAGAAGCCGCCCGTCAAGCTACAGCCCGGCGAAAAGGCCTACTCGATCCGAGTTTCACAAGCCCGCAGGGCAGTCGTTACCCGCCAAGGCGATTTCATGCGTTTCCTAACGCTGCCCCTGGATCACGACTCTACCTACGAATGACGCATGCGAGAATGCCACTCCGACCCCAATAAGCCGTGGATTCTAGCGCAATCGCAGAACATCGCTCGCACGTCGGCCTGCAATCGCAACCGCGCTGAAGGAGTGCGCTCTCATCGCGCGCGCGAGTCCACAGCATCCGGCACATCATCCGCGCCCCGCTTCGCCGGCGGATGCCTGCGCCGAAAGAACCATCCGTAAAACAGGAGCGAAGCCGCGACCAGCGACACCAGCGAATACTCCGGATCGAGCTCGCGCGCCGTGAAGACCGATTCGGTGGTGAGCACCGAGCCTTCGTAGTTCGTAATGAGCGCGAGCAGCAGGTTGTTAACCGCATGGATGCCGATCGCGAGTTCGAGCCGTCCGTCGCGCAGCGTCACCGCGGCGAGCAGCAGACCGATCGCAAAATAACTGCCCGCCATCAGCAGTGCGCCGTGCTGCTGCACTTCGGGGTTCATGAGATGGGGAACGGTAAAAATCGCGGCGCTAAGCACGGCAATCAGGACCGGCGGCCGGATGACGAGCCCCAATCCCTGCATGGCATAACCACGGAACACCAGTTCCTCGGTCGTCGTCTGGACCGGCGTCAGCACCAGCACCAGTGCGGCGAAAGTGAAGAAACGCTCAGGATCGAAACTCAGGTAATAGCGGTCCGGATAAAGCAGGTGCTCGATGACGGCAATGATGAGCGCGAGCGCACCCCACGCGGCGGCGCCCTGCGCAACGCGTTTCCAATCGGGCGCGCGCTCCGCAGTAACGAGGCTCAACAGCGGCCGCCGATGCAGCAGCCGCATCACCAGAACCAGTCCGGCAAGCATCAAGATGATGCTGAAGTTGATCGCGAGGTAGGTGAGGAGCGGGTCAAGCGGGTAGATAGCGGCGATCGCGACGTAGGGCACGAGCCCCAGCACGAGCCAGAAAAAAAGGATCAGCGCGACCCCCAGCACGTAGCGCCACCACTGGTTGCGGCCTAGCTGGACGAGGCTGAGATAGCGTTCGGTCTGCGGCAGCATTACGAAGTGACTGAGTGATTGAGTGACTAAGTGATTGGCAAACCCGGAGTTGCGTGTAATTCGGTCTTGATCACTCAGTCACCTAATCACTTAATCACCTAATCACTTGATCACGGGTTCATAGGCAAGGTACGGCGCTAGCCACCGCTCAATTTCTTCGAGCGGCATGGCCTTGCGCCTCGCGTAGTCCTCGACCTGATCGCGGGCCACCTTGCCCACGGCGAAGTACTGCGACTGCGGATGCGAAAGATAGAATCCGCTCACCGAGGAAGCCGGATACATCGCATAGCTTTCGGTGAGCCGGATGCCGGCCCGCTCGCAGTCCAGCAGATCAAACAGCGCGCCTTTCTCGGTGTGGTCGGGGCACGCCGGATAACCCGGCGCCGGGCGAATGCCGCGGTACCGTTCCTTGATCAGGGCGTCATTATCGAGATTCTCATCGCGCGCATAGCCCCAGAACTCCTTTCGCACGCGCTTGTGCAGGAGTTCCGCAAAAGCTTCCGCCAGGCGGTCGGCGAGCGCTTTCAGCATGATGCTCGAGTAGTCGTCGTGTTTTTTCTCGAACTCGTCGAGCTTTTTTTCGATGCCGATGCCCGCGGTGACGGCAAAGGCGCCGACGTAATCCTGCACCCCCGCGCCCTTCGGCGCGATGAAGTCGGCGAAACAGAAATTGGGCCTCCCGGTCGGCTTCGCGTTCTGCTGGCGCAGGTTGTGCCAAGTCATGAGCACGCGCTTGTGCTCCTCGTCGGCATGAATCTCGATGTCATCGGCGTTCACTGACGCCGCGGGGAAGAGACCGAACACCGCACTCGCGGTGAGCCACCGGCCGTCGATGATCTTTTTGAGCATCGCTTTGCCTTCGGCGAGGACGTTGCGCGCGGCCTCGCCTACAACGGCATCGTCGAGGATCGCCGGGTACGGGCCCGACAGTTCCCAGGTCTGGAAAAACGGCCCCCAGTCGATATACTGCGCGATTTCGGCGAGATCGTAGTTCTTGAGGAGCTTCACGCCGAGCATCTCGGGTCTCGCCGGCACGTACTCGGTCCAGTCGGTCTTGAACGCATTGGCGCGCGCCTTCTCGAGCGGAATGAGTTCCGGGCCCCGCTTCGCCTCATGCTGCTTGCGAACGCGCTCGTACTCGCTCTTAACGTCCTTCAGGTAACCCGCGCGCAGCTCGTCCGAGAGCAGGCTGCTGCATACGCTCACGCTCCGCGATGCGTCCGGCACCCAGATGACCGGTCCGTGATAGTGCGGCGCGATCTTCACCGCGGTGTGCACGCGCGAGGTGGTCGCGCCGCCGATCAGGAGCGGGATGTCGAAGCCCTCGCGCTCCATCTCGCGCGCGTTGTGGGCCATCTCCTCGAGCGAAGGCGTAATCAGTCCCGACAGCCCGATGATGTCGCATTTTTCCTCGCGCGCGACTTCCGCAATCTTCTTCCACGGCACCATGACGCCGAGATTGATGACCTCGTAGTTGTTGCACTGGAGCACCACCGCCACGATGTTCTTGCCGATGTCGTGCACGTCGCCTTTCACGGTGGCGACCACGATCTTGCCTTTGGGTCGGACATCACCGAGCCTTGCCTTCTCGGCTTCGATGAAGGGCACCAGGTGCGCCACCGCCTGTTTCATCACGCGCGCGCTCTTCACCACCTGCGGCAGGAACATCTTGCCCGAACCGAAGAGGTCTCCCACCACGTTCATGCCGTCCATCAGCGGCCCTTCGATCACCTGGATCGGCCGTTCGAACTTGAGCCGCGCCTGTTCCGTGTCTTCGACGACCCAGTTCGAGATGCCCTTCACCAGCGCGTGAGTGAGCCGCTCCTCGACCGCGCCCTTGCGCCATTCGAGGTCTTCGATCTCGACCCGGCCCTTGCCTTTCACCGTTTCGGCGAACGCCACCATGCGCTCGGCGGCGTCGGGCCGGCGGTTGAAGATGATGTCCTCGACGTGTTCCAGCAGCTCCTTGGGAATCTCGTCATAGACGCCGATCTGTCCGGCGTTGACGATCGCCATCGTCAATCCGGCCTTGATGGCGTAATAGAGGAAGGCGGTGTGAATCGCCTCGCGCACCGCGTCGTTGCCGCGGAACGAGAACGAGATGTTGGAAAGTCCACCACTCACCTTGGCATAGGGCAACGCCTGCTTGATGACGTGCGTCGCCTCGATGAAGTCCTTGCCGTAGTTGGCGTGCTCGTCGATGCCGGTGGCGATGGCAAAGATGTTCGGGTCGATAATCACGTCCTCCGGCGGAAAGCCGAGTTCGTCGACCAGGATGTGGTAGGAACGCTTGGCGACCTCCACCCGGCGCGCGAGCGGGTCGGCCTGTCCCT
>Ga0156226_1372_pt1 | contig 22058 bp, 22 predicted proteins | sample RifCSPlowO2_12_FD_107874 | JGI IMG/M metagenome (GOLD analysis project Ga0156226, IMG submission 107874) | Betaproteobacteria bacterium RIFCSPLOWO2_12_FULL_62_13
GGCCGAGTTTGTCGTGCACGAGGGGGAACGGATAGCCTTCGTGTTGTGCCACCGCGACTCGCACGAGCCGGCGCAGCCGCCGCTCGATGCGGAGGCGGCGCTCGAGCTGACCGAGAAATGGTGGCGCGAGTGGTCCGGCGCCTGCATTTACGGAGGGCACTGGCGCGAACCCGTCTTGCGCTCGTTGATCACGCTCAAGGCGCTCACCTACGCACCCACCGGCGGCATCGTGGCCGCGCCCACGACCTCGCTGCCCGAACGACTGGGAGGCGTGCGCAACTGGGATTATCGCTATTGCTGGCTGCGTGATGCGACGTTCACGCTGTACGCCCTGCTCTATTCCGGTTACCGCGATGAAGCCAAAGCCTGGCGCGAGTGGCTGCTTCGCGCCGTTGCAGGGCGGCCCGAAGACATGCAGATTCTCTACGGCATTTCGGGAGAACGGTGGCTCACCGAAAGGGAGATCCCGTGGCTGCCGGGATACCAAGGCGCAACGCCAGTGCGCATCGGCAACGCAGCCGCCGCGCAATATCAGCTCGATGTCTACGGAGAAGTCATGGATACGCTGCACCTCACGCTCACCGCGGGGGTGGACAGCCACACGCGCGCCTGGGAGGTTCAACGGGTCCTTCTGGATTTTCTCGAATCGAACTGGCAGCGGCCGGATGAAGGCATCTGGGAGGTGCGCGGACCGCGGCGCCAGTTCACGCACTCGAAGGTGATGGCGTGGGTCGCGTTCGACCGGGCGGTGAAAATGGTGGAGCGCTTCGGTCTCGACGGCCATCTCGAGCGGTGGCGCCGGATCCGCGCCGATATCCACGCTGAGGTCTGCCGGGAAGGGTTTGATGCCGCGCGCAACACGTTTGTCCAGTACTACGGCTCCAAGGAGCTCGATGCGAGCCTGCTCCTCATCCCGCTGACGGGATTCCTGCCGCGCGACGATCCGCGCGTGCGCGGCACCGCCGAGGCGATCGAATCCGAACTCATGGTAAACGGTCTGGTGCTGCGCTATCGGACCGAAACTCACGTGGACGGCTTGCCGGCCGGCGAGGGTGTATTTCTGCCGTGCTCGTTCTGGCTGGTGGACAACCTTGCGCTGCTCGGTCGCAAGGCGGACGCGGTGGCGCTTTTCGAGCGGTTGCTCTCCCTCTGTAACGACGTCGGGCTGATCGGCGAGGAGTACGAGGTGCGCGGGCAGCGTCTGCTCGGCAATTTCCCGCAGGCGTTGACGCACGTTGCGCTGATCAATTCGGCGCGCAATCTATCGCGCCCGACGGGGCCGCTCGATCGCCGCGTCCAGCAGCGCCCATAGGGAGACGCTAATGGGTGACCTTGAGATCTGTTTCCGGGACCTGTCTCAGTATGTTCATCTCGTGGGCAATTCTCAGCATTTGCCGTGATAGCGCATGCTGATCCAGCCGCCGACCACGAGGAAGCCGGCGTTGGTGAGGAACACCACGGCATACCCCGCCACGGAACCGAGTCCCCCGAACAGGAGCGGTATCATGAAGTGGGTGACCTGGTTCACCGTGATGCGCATGCCGGCCGCCTCGCCCGCGCGCCCGGGAGGCGAAGTGTTGTATACCAGAGTCATGGACAGCGGCTGAGCGACGCCGCAACCCACCCCCAGCAGAAACGATACGGCCGCCAGCGTCCACGCGCCGTGGAACAGGGGAAACAGGCAGAACGCCGCGCTGGCGACGAACATCGCGTAGGTGAGCATCTGCGCTTCGCCCGTGCGCCGCACCGCGAACGGCAGCACGGCGCGCACGAGGATGATGGCAACGGCGAATGCGCTCATCACCACGCCGATCGCGGTCGCCGACAGGCCTTGCGCGCTTCCGTAGATCGGTATGAAGAACTGGTACAGGTCCCATGCCGAGGATACGATGCCGCTCGCGATCAGGGTATTGCGCAACGGCTTGATCTTGAGCAGAGCGAACACGCCGCTGCTGCCGAACAGCAGCGGGATCTTGAAACCGAGGCGATCGGTCATGCGGCCCACCGCCAATGCAAGTACGGCGGGAAGCGCCGCGTATAGCGCTACCACCGTTCCGACGACAAAGGGCGTCGCGCCCTGGTCGACCGCAAACAGCGGCACCGCCAGCCGGCTGCCCGCAAAGCCGACATGCATGAGAAAAGCAAGCAGGACGAGGATGTAGATGGTCATGAGCCTGTCGTTTGTGTTCGTGTGTCAGCGGGTGAGCTCGGCGTCATGATTTGGCATAATGCCATGCCGTGCGCGGCGATTGAGGCCGAACTTCCACATTGTGGTCGTCACTCGATGCGGCAAAGTGGGCCAAGGTCGTGAAGGAATCGGGAGCGAAGATCGAGTAGCTATCTCAAAGAACTGTGAAACAACGATTAGCCACAGAGATCACAGAGAACACAGAGAAAAAGCGAAATGCAACGCAGCTCAAATTTATGAGAAGTTACCCTCTGTGAGCTCTGTGTCCTCTGTGGCAGGGTTTGGGGGGTTCCGAATCGATATGCGAACGATCCTCACCAACACAACGCTGATCGATTGCGTACACCCGCAGCCGATCGAGCACGCGGCCGTCACCATCGAGAACGGGCGCATCGCGGAGATCCTGACGGGCGGACGCAAACCTGCGCCGGGCGACGCGACCGTCGTCGATCTCGCAGGCGCCTATCTCATGCCCGGCCTGTGGGACGTGCATGTCCATCCCGATTATCTGTCGTTCGCCGAAGCGCCGCTCGCCGACCAGGTGGCGCTGTTCGGCCATCGGCTGATGACGGCGCTCACCGAGTCGGGCATCCTCGGCTTCCGCTGCGCCGGCACGCACAGCTTCATGGATGTCGCCTGGAAGCGCGCGTTCGATTCCGGACAATTCGTCGGCCCGCGTGTCTACGCGTGCGGCCATTTCCTGACGACGACCGGGGGCCACTTCCTTACGACCGGCCACGCATTAGAGTGCGACGGCCCGTATGGTTTCGTGAAGGCGATCCGCGAGCAGATCAAGAACGGCGTCGATCACATCAAGCTCAACCTCTCGGGCGGCATCATGGGGCTCGCATGGGACCGGCATTGGCATTCGTTCCTGCTCGAAGAGGAACTCAAGGCGGCGTTCGCGATCTGCCGCCAGCGCGAATTCAAGGTCATGGCGCACGCGACCAATCCCGATGCCGTCAAGAATGCGATCCGGCTCGGTGCGCACAGCGTCGAGCACGGCTACATCATGGACGACGAGTGCATCGATCTGCTGCTCAAGCACGACGTCTGGTACGTGCCGACGCTCGCCATCAGCCATCTCACGCCCAATCAGGCCGGCAACGAGTGGGAGCGCGCATACGTGCGACAGCGCAATCTCGCGCCCTCGCTCTGCTGCCGCGCGGACGCGGCGTCCGACGTGCACGCGGGATGGTTTCGCAAGGCGCTCAACGCGGGCGTGAAGATGGCGCTCGGCTCCGACATCCGGCCGCTCAAGGACGCGGCGCTGCTCGAGATGGGACTCTGGGTCAAGGATGGCGCAACGCCATGGCAGACGCTGCTCGCCGCGACGAAAAACGCCGCGGCGGTGTGCGGCGCGGCCGATGATCTCGGCACGGTCGAGGCCGGCAAGCTCGCCGATCTCATCGTCGTGGCCGCGAACCCGCTTGAGGACATCAACAACGTTCGCCGCCTTTTGCTCGTCCTGAAGGAAGGGCGCATCGTCTCGGATAGACGAGGTTATCGCCAGACCACAGCTTCCGCGGGCTAAATGGTGCGCCGGCGCTTTTCGCGCACCAGCTCCTCGAGGCGCCGGATGACGGTGCTGACGCCGGTCATGTTCGGATTCACCGCAAGCGCGCGCTTGAAGTATTCGATCGCCTTTTCATACTGTTCCAGGCGAACGTAGATCTGCCCGTAGCCTGACAGGGCGCCGAAATGCTGCGGATTTCTCTTCATCACCTCGTCGCAGTCGGCAAGCGATCTGCGCATCTCGCCGGCCAGGAACCAGGCGGTCGCGCGCTTGTTCCAGCCCTCCGCGAAGTCCGGCTTGCGCTCGATCACGCTGGTGAAGGTCTCGATTGCCCTCATCAAGAGGCCGGATTCCATCTGCTCGACGCCGGCAGCGAGCAGGCGATCGGCCTCGGCATCCCCCGAGCGGCTCCACACGCGCCACACCGCCTCTTCCGCGAGTTCACGCACATAAGGATCCGGGTCGGAGAGGCGCTTCACCAGCAGCGGCCCGTCGGCCGCGAGCCCGGTGCGCCCGAGATAAACGATACCGGCTACACGGCGGCGGAAGTCGGCATGATCGAGCGCTTCGAGCGCCGCGCCCCGGGTCATAATCTCGGGGATTACCTGTTGGGCGGATGCGGTCAGCGCCAGGAAGGCAGCGAGCAGAAGGGCGAGGACTTGCGGCACCGTTGGAGGTCTCCTTCGGCAATACCGGCTACTACAGCATGCGCGCCCGCTTTTCGTCAAACTTGCGCGAGACGCAGGGGCAGACCGGGCTCGTATTCCAGTCCAACCCCGCCGCGTCATCGCAAATGCAACAATTCGAGGTCCAACCGCAACCGAGGCCCAATCTTATGCTACCCGTACTCTCCCCGTTGGAAACGCGAGTATTGGGGGTGCTCGCTGAAAAGGAGCGCACCGTGCCCGATACCTACCCTTTGACGTTGAATGCGCTCATCGCCGGGTGCAACCAGAAGACGAGCCGCGATCCCGTGATCAATACCACGGAAACCGAGGTCCAGGGAGCGATCGACAGTCTCAAGGCGAGGACGCTGGTGATCGAGTCGAGCGGCGGCCGGGTCGCGCGTTACGCCCACAATATCGAACGGGTACTTCAGGTGCCGAAACAATCGACCGCGCTGTTGACGGTGCTGATGCTGCGCGGCCCGCAGACCGCCGGAGAGCTGCGCATCAACTGCGAGCGGCTGCACAATTTCGCGGACATTTCCGCAGCGGAGGCGTTTCTTCACGAACTGGCTGAACGGCCGGCCGGTGCGCTCGTCGCCGAACTGCCGCGGCAATCCGGCGCGCGCGAGAACCGCTGGGTTCATCTTCTTTCCGGTCCGCCGGCAGTGCAGGACGCCGCGAGTAGTGTTTCAGCGCCTGTCACCGGGGCGGGGGGAGTTGCAGTTGCCGAACTCGCAGCCATCAAGGCCAATGTCGCAAGACTCCAGGTTGAAGTGAACGACTTAAAGGCACTCCTGGCCAAGGTCTGTTCGGAGCTTGGGATGCAGGGCTGACATGCTCTTACGATTTCCTCGCAATAAATGCTGCCTCTTCGGCGGGGTGATGCGCGGGCGGGATGGTAGACTGCGCGGGGATGCTCTCGTCTATTGTTCAAGCGGTAACACATGCATCGGCGTTCATCGGCGGCTGCCTGGACGCGAGTCTTTTTGTGTCGCGCTCTAGATGAAATTCGGGATCGACCGGCTGCGGGAGGAGCCCGTGCTGAGAAAACCGCTGGCGGGCCGGCGGGTGGCGCTGCTCGCGCATCCGGCATCGGTGACGCGCGATCTCGTGCATTCGCTCGACGTGCTCGCGGCGCTCGGGGACATCAGGCTCTCAGCGGCCTTCGGTCCCCAGCACGGACTGCGCGGCGACAAGCAGGACAACATGGTCGAATCGCCCGACTTCACCGATCCGGTGCACGGCATCCCGGTTTTCAGTCTCTACGGCGAAGTGCGCCGTCCCACCGCTTCCATGATGGAGAGCTTCGACGTTCTGCTCGTCGATCTGCAGGACGTCGGCTGCCGGGTCTACACCTTCATCACTACGCTGCGCTACATGCTCGAAGCGGCCGCGCAACACGGCAAGAGGGTCTGGATACTCGATCGCCCCAATCCCGCGGGCCGCCCGATCGAGGGGCTCACGCTTCGCGCCGGCTGGGAAAGTTTCGTCGGCGCAGGGGCGCTACCGATGCGTCACGGTCTCACGTTGGGTGAGCTTGCGCGGTGGTTCGTGCAGACGCTACGCCTCGACGTGGAATGCGAGGTGGTGATGATGGCGGGCTGGCAGCCGGAGCGCGCCCCGGGATATGGCTGGCCGCTCGGCGAGCGCGCCTGGGTGAATCCCAGTCCCAACGCGGCGACTCTGTCGATGGCGCGCTGCTATGCCGGCACTGTGATGCTGGAGGGCACGACGCTCTCCGAAGGGCGGGGCACGACGCGGCCGTTCGAACTCTTCGGTGGGCCGGACCTCGTTCCGCGCGCGGTGATCGCTGCGATGGGATTGCTCGCGCCGCACTGGATACGCGGCTGCCGGCTGCGGGCGTGCTGGTTCGAACCCACGTTTCAGAAGCATGCCGGGAAGCTCTGCGCGGGCGTCCAGATCCACGTCGACGATCCGGCTTACGACCACGACGCGTTTCGTCCCTGGCGGCTCATCGCGCTCGCCTTCAAGGCGCTGCGTAAGCTGCGACCGGATTGCGAGCTGTGGCGCAATTTCCCGTACGAGTACGAACGCGACCGGCTCGCTATCGATCTCATCAACGGCAGCGCGCTGCTCCGCGAGTGGGTGGATGATTCCGCCGCCACGGCGGCCGATCTCGACGCGCTCGCTGCGCCCGACGAAGAAGCATGGCGCGAAGCGCGCGAGGCGGTGCTGCTCTATCGTTGACAGTGGGGCGAACTGCCCGACTGATGCTCGCCCGTCTAGTGCCGTTCCAATTTGTTTCTCCAAATTCCTGCGGCTCGCTTGGTGCGTGCAATCGGCCGCCGGAGAAACAGTTGAATTCGCTCAAATAGTTGGAACGGCACTACCCGCTGCGCAGGTTCTTGTTGAAGAAATCGACGCTCCGTTGCCACGCCAGTTTGGCTGCGCCTTCGTCAAACCTGGGCGTCGTGTCGTTGTGGAAGCCGTGTTGCGTGTTCGGATACATGTACATCTCGTACTTCGCGCCGTTCGCCTTGAGCGCGGCTTCATAGGCGGGCCACCCGGCATTGATGCGCTCATCGTTGGATGCGTAATGGATCATGAGGGGCGCCTTGATTCTGGCAACGTCCGCGGCGGCGGGCTGGCTGCCGTAGAACGGAACCGCGGCCCCTAAATCCGGGATTCGTGTCGCGAGCATATTGACGACGCCCCCGCCGAAGCAGAAGCCCACGGCGCCGATTTTGCCCGAGCACTCGGGGCACGACCTGAGGAAGCCGGCGGCCGTAAACAGGTCCTCGGCCCGTTTCTTCGCATCGAGCTTGGCGAATAGCTCCCGCGCCCTGTCTTCGTTGCCGGGGTAACCGCCGACGGGCGCGAGGGCATCGGGCGCGAAGGCCACGAAATTCAGCACCGCCAGGCGACGCGCGACGTCCTCGATATACGGATTGAGCCCGCGGTTCTCGTGTATGACCAGCACGCCGGGCAGTTTGCCGTTAGCGTTCGCCGGCCACGCGTAGTATCCGCGCATGGCTCCCGAGCCCTGCGGCGACGGGTAGGTGCGGTATTCGGTCTTGATTCGCGCATCGTCCTTGGCGACCTCCTGCGCAAGCGCAAAGTTGGGCTTGAGACTCTCAAGCATCGCCGCGGCGGTGAAGCCGCCCACCGCGAACTTTGCGGCGCGAACCAGAAAATCACGGCGGCTCACCGTGCCGTGAACGTAACCGTCAAAGAGCTTCAAGACTTCCGGAGGGAAATCGCTTGCCTTCTTTCGTTCCATCAGAGTGACTCCTTCAGTTGGGAGAGGTGTGTTGAAGCAGGCGGCCTTGACCACCGTCTCGAGGTAAACAGGCGTACCGTCGCTGATTATTCCCGATTCGTTCGTATACTTCGCGTGCTGATTTCGCTATCGTCCACAAAAAAACGAGTCAAAAGTGCCGAAGTCAATTTTCCCGTATCGGTCTGTGGGCGCAGGCAAGTTGCCTGCGCTACCTGGATCCCGGATCGAGTCCGGGATGACGATTATTGAGGCCGGCGCTGGCGATTATCGAAGTTCGGGAGACAACCGGGCGATGAGCGCGCCGGTGTAAAGGCGGCGACCGAAGCGGAATGTGGATCACTTCGCCTGGATGCCGGCATCGCGTATCACCTTGGTCCAGCGCGCGAGCTCGGTGCGTATCATGTCGCCCAGTTCCTTCGGCGTGCTGCCCGCCGGCTCCATGCCGATGGATTCGAGGTGCTTGCTGAACTCCGCGTTGGCGACCGCCCTCTTCATCTCGGCGTTGACCTTGTTGACGACCGGCGCGGGAGTGCCCGCCGGCGCAAGGAGCCCATACCAGGTCGTATTGTTGAATCCCGGCAGCGTTTCGGCGACCGCCGGCACGTCCGGCAAGGAGCGCACTCGTGTCGGGTGCCCGATGCCGATGGCGCGGACCCTGCCTGCCGCTAGGTGCGGCTGCCACTGCGGAATGCTGCCGAATATCGCCTGCATGCGGCCGGCGACGAGATCGACCGTCGCGGCCCCGCCGCCTTTGTAGGGCACATGCGTGAACTTGGCGCCAGTCATGGCCGGGTTCCAATGTGTACTGATGAAATGTGCACCGATCTTATCGTATTCGCGACGGACCCGGGCGTAGCATGCCTCACCTTGGGAGCAAGGCCCGTTGTCGATTTCAGACTCCGCCGAACGACTATGTAGTACCGACACCCGATCGACCACGATCTGGAGCCAGCCATGAAATACTTGTGCCTTGTTTACAGTGAGGAAAAGAAGCTGGAAGCCGTGTCCGATAGCGAGTGTCAGGCCAACGGCGAGGCGCTCCGGAAGAGCGGTCGCCGTATCGCCGCAGAGGCGCTCCAACCCGTTCAGACCGCCACCACCGTGAGGGTCCGCAACGGCAAGGTGTCCACAACCGGTGGTCCTTTCGCCGAGACGAAGGAGCAGCTTGCCGGATTCTACCTCATCGAGGCGCGGGACCTGAACGATGCCATCCAGGTGGCATCTAAGATTCCACCGGCGCGCGTGGGCAGCATCGAGGTGCGGCCGATCCGGCCGATCCGGGAAACGGTCGCCCAGGCCGAATCGCAGCAGCGCAAGAACATCTCGTAAAGGAGTGAATCATGGCGCGCAACAGCAGAAAACCGGCAGTTCGAACACAGGGCCGGACGACTCGCGCACGGCCGCGGCGCCGTTTGGCCGTCCTCGTCGCCACGCGCAAGGGCGCCTGGCTGTATCACGGCGATGCGGCGCGGAAAACCTGGCGGGCCGACGGGCCGAACTTTCTCGGCCACGTGATCAGTCATCTGGTGCTCGACCCACGCGACGGGCGAACGCTGCTCGCGGCGGCGAAGACGGGTCACCTCGGCCCGACCGTGTTTCGCTCCACGGACCTTGGGCGTACCTGGAAGGAAGCCGCGCGACCGCCGGCGTTTGCGAAGGCACCGGCCGGCGAGCAGGGCCGCACGGTCGATCACACGTTCTGGCTCACCCCGGCTCACGCCGCCGAGCCGAATGTGTGGTACGCGGGGACCTCGCCGCAGGGACTGTTCCGCTCCGACGACGGCGGCGTCACGTGGGAGCCGTTCTCCTCCATCAATGACGATGCACAGTACCGGAAATGGATGGGCACCGTGCAGGACGGCACGCCCGACGGACCGAAGCTGCACTCGATCATCATCGACCCGCGCGATTCCGCGCACCTGTATTTCGCAATGTCGGGCGGCGGCGTGCACGAGTCGGTGGACGGCGGCCGGACCTGGAAGACGCTGCTGAAAGGGCTCGATGTCGTCGAGGGTTTCGACGGATCCGAACCGACCTTTCACGACCCGCATTGCATCCGGATCTGTCCGAGCAACCCGGACCGTTTGTATCAGCAGAATCACTGCGGCATCTACCGGCTCGACCGGCCGTCGGACAAGTGGGTGCGCATCGGCAAGAACATGCCCAAGCGGGTCGGCGACATCGGCTTTCCGATGGTGGTGCACCCGCGAGACGCGGACACCGCGTGGGTGTTCCCGATGGACGGCACCACAGTCTGGCCGCGCACGAGCCCGGAGGGCAAGCCCGCGGTTTATGCGACGCGCAACGGCGGAAAGACGTGGCAGCGCCTCGACGCCGGCCTGCCCGATAAACAAGCGTGGTGGACCGTGAAGCGCCAGGCGATGACGGCGGACGCTTCGGATCCGGTGGGCCTCTACTTCGGCACGACCAGCGGCGAGCTGTGGACGAGCCGCGACGAAGGCCGCCGATGGACTTGCATCGTGCGGCACCTGCCGGAGATCTACGCCGTGGAAGCGGCCGAACTGCTGTAGAGGCCCCACAAAGATGCCTGAGATCGCTCAGCCCTCACCCCCGGCCCTTGTCCCAAAAAGGGAGAGGGGAGATTTGTGGTGCGCATGGGTTGTCACCCATCTGCACGAGAGTCAAAAATGAAGGTGCTGATACCCAGTTCGCTGCGCTCGTACACCGAGCGAAGCGAGGCTCAAGCGAGCGGCTCGACGCTCGCCGCCGTCCTCGCCGACCTGGAGCGCCAGTATCCCGGAATTCGATTCCGCATGATCAGCGAGCAGGACAGGATACGGCCCCACATCCGCATCTTCGTCAACGGCGAGCAGGTGCGCGACCTGTCACGGTCACTGCGCGCGAGCGACGAAGTGATCATCGTTCAGGCGTTGAGCGGCGGTTGACGGCGCGCGGGCGCAAGTCGCAGCCGACGCGCCATTGCGGTCCCCGCTTGTTCAATCGAGCGAGGCGTTATAGAGTTCGAAAACGCGTTCCTCTCCCCACTTGCGTGAGGCGGGGAAAGCAAGGCTCGACTGAGGTGATTTTTTAACCCGCAGGAGATCTCTCATGACGTTAAAGCTGAACCACCTGCATCTGAAGACCAGGGATCCGGAGAAGACGGCGAAATTCTACGTTGACACGCTCGGCGCGAAAGTCGTGAGCCAGAACCCGAACGGGGGCTACCGCCTGGATCTGCACGGGCTGTCGCTCAACGTGACGGATTTCCTCGCGAGCCAGAAGCGCGAACAGAAGTACGGCTTGGAGCACATCGCCATCGATACCGATGAGCTGGACGCGATCGTGGCAAAGCTCAAAGCCCAGGGCATCAACATCCTCGAGGAAACCATCGTTTCAGGCGGCCGGCGGGTGTGCTTCTTCGAGGGGCCGGATGGCGTGCAGCTCGAGTTCATCGAGATGAAGGCGAGTTAGGTCAAAGCCTCACCGCCAAGAACGCAGAGGACGCCAAGCACAATGAAAGCCTCACCGCCGAGGACGCGAAGGACGCCAACTGAGCAATAATTGAAACCAAACACCTTTCTTGGCGTTGTCATCGCGACCTTGATTTTCGTTATATTGAATCTTTGTGTCCTTTGCGGTCTTCGCGGTGAAGCCTTTGCTTTCCTTTGCATTCTCCGCGTCCTTAGCGGTGAAGCTTTTCTGTTCTTATCGGGGTCAATCGGGGTTCGTCGGCGGTAGAATCATTCTCGTGAATCCTGTTAATCTTGTCCATTGCAATCACTCAGCCTGAAGGGGAAAAGCGTGACGTCGTCCAATCCTTTACGGGTGGGGCTTATCGGAGCGAACGGAAGATGGGGGTCGTGGGCGCATGTCCCGGCCCTTCAGCGGCTGCCGCAGACCGAGCTCTATGCCGTCTGCACGGCGCACGCGGACACGGCTCAGGCGGCGGCCGATAAGTTCGGCGTGGCGCACGTAAGGACATTATGAGGCGAGTGACCAACGCACAAAGGAGAACTTCATCAGCGCTACCAGCGGCCCCGGCTACAAGAAGCATCCGGGCTATCGCATCCTGACGAGGCCGGCGGGCGTGCGCGTCAGGGTGACGTTCAACGGCGATGTGCTCGCCGACACCCGCGACGCGATCCGGATGGACGAAGGCGACTACCCCGCCGTCTACTACATTCCGCGCAAGGACGTGAAGATGGATCGGCTCATCCGCTCGCGCCATCAGACTTACTGCCCGTTCAAGGGACAGGCGTCGTACTACTCTCTTGTGGACGGTCCCGAGAACGCAGTGTGGAGCTATGAAGAGCCGTACGACGAGGTGAGCGTGATCAAGGAGCGGCTCGCCTGTTATGCGGACAAGGTCGACTCGATCACGGTTACGGAAGCATAAGGCGATGCCCTTCGACGTCAAGCGCATGTTCTGGGGCGGGTTCAAGGTTCTGGCCCACACCTGAACGTGTGGTGCGCGTCGCGATGCGCAATTGAATGAGCGACGATTCGGCCCAACGCATGCGGGACACGGTGGACGCCGTCTACCGCGCTGACTCGCGCCGCGTCCTCGCCACCTTGATCCGCCTGCTTGGCGACTTCGACCTCGCCGAGGAGGCGCTGCACGACGCCTTCCGAACTGCGATTGAGCAGTGGCCGCGCGACGGTGTGCCCGCGAATCCACGCGCGTGGCTCGTTTCGACCGGCCGTTTCAAGGCCATCGACGCGATTCGCCGGCGCGCGCGGTTCGATGCGCTGGACGATGTCGCCGAGCAAGTCGAAGCTCTCTCCTACGACGCGGAAGCGTGGGACGACGAGAGTGTCGAGGACGACCGGCTGCGGCTGATTTTCACCTGCTGCCATCCGGCGCTGCCGCCGGACGCCCAGGTGCCGCTGACGCTGCGCGAAGTCTGCGGCCTCACGACCGAGGAGATCGCGCGCGCCTTTCTCTCCGCGGCGCCGACGGTGGCGCAACGCATCGTGCGCGCCAAGGCGAAGATCCGCGACGCACGCATTCCCTACGAGGTGCCGTCGCGGGACGATTTGCCGGACCGGCTCGACGCCGTGTTGCGCGTGATCTACCTGGTGTTCAATGAGGGCTACTCCGCGTCATCGGGTGCGTCGCTGACAAGGCACGATCTCTCGGGGGAGGCGATCCGCCTGGAAAGGCTGCTGATCGAGTTGCTCCCGGAGCCGGAGGCGGTGGGGCTTCTGGCGCTGATGCTGTTGCAGGAGTCACGGCGTGCCGCGCGCACTTCGCCGGCCGGCGAACTGGTGCTGCTGGCCGATCAGGACCGCTCGCTCTGGAACCGGGACCAGATCGCGGAGGGGTCAGCGCTGGTGGAGCGGGCGCTGTCATCGCGCAGGTTCGGCCCCTACACGCTCCAGGCGGCGATCGCCGCGGTGCACGCCGAAGCGCCCCATGCCGCTGCGACTGACTGGGCGCAGATCGCCGGACTGTACGACGTGCTGGCGCGGGTGGATCCGTCGCCGGTAATAGAGCTTAACCGCGCGGTAGCGGTAGCGATGCGCGACGGCCCTCTGGCCGGGCTTATTCTCATCGACGCGATCCTGGCGCGCGGCGAACTTGCGGACTATCACCTGGCGCACTCGGCGCGGGCGGATATGTGCCGGCGGCTGGGGAGAACGGCGCAAGCCCGAGCCTCCTACCAGCGCGCTCTCGAGCTTACGCGGCAGGAACCGGAGCGGCGATTTCTCGAACGACGACTGGCCGAATTGCCGGACTGAGATGCAAAATCCCGCTCGATCCGCGCTCGCACGATCTTCGCAATCGCAGCGTCCAGACCGGGATGACGGTTATTGAGGTGCGCGCGCAGCCCTGCGGGCCTCACCCGCGAAGTCACCAATATCGTGATCGGCAGTTACAGCAGGGTTTTCGCCACGACGAATATCGAGTTCCACCGTGCAGGGCGTCACGGCCGGCAGAGCCAGTCCTGGGCGCGCATGCCGGAAAGCTGGCGCATTGTGTTGATCTTTCTGCATAACTGACTTATCATGCGCGCCCTTCAGGATCCGCCCGAACCGCGGCGGATCGCATACAGGCAATTACATGAGCATCGACAGGGAAGTATCGCGGCGCCGCACCTTCGCCATCATCTCGCACCCGGACGCGGGCAAGACCACGCTCACCGAAAAGCTGCTGCTCTACGCCGGCGCGATCCATATCGCCGGCAGCGTGAAAGCGCGCAAGGCCTCGCGCTACGCCACTTCGGACTGGATGGAGATCGAGAAGCAGCGCGGCATCTCGGTGGCGAGCTCGGTGATGCAGATGGAGTACCGCGGCTGCGTCATCAATCTGCTCGACACGCCGGGCCACCGCGATTTCTCCGAGGACACCTATCGCGTGCTGACCGCGGTGGACGCAGCCCTCATGGTGATCGACGCCGCCAACGGCATCGAACCGCAGACGCTGCGCCTGCTGCAGGTGTGCCGCGCGCAGAATACGCCCGTCATCACCTTCGTCAACAAGTTGGACCGCGAGGTGCGCGAACCGCTCGATCTCGTCGACGAGATCGAGCGCGTGCTCGGGATGCCGGTGGTGCCGTGCACCTGGCCGGTGGGCATGGGAAAGACGTTCAAGGGCGTGTTCGATCTGCGCGCTGACGCGATGCGCGTATTCCGGCCGGGCGCGGACCGCGCGGCGGACGACGACGAAATCATCACCGGCCTTGACAATCCCGCGTGCAGCGCGCGCTTCGGCGACGCCTTCGCCCACGCGCGCCAGGAAATGGAGCTGGTGCGGGGCGTCTCACCCGCCTACGACCGCGAAGCCTTTCTCGCCGGCCGGCAGACGCCGCTTTTCTTCGGCTCGGCCATCAACAACTTCGGCGTGAAGGAAGTGCTCGACGCGCTGGTGGAATTCGCCTCGCCGCCGCGGCCGCGGCAGGCGCTGCAGCGCGCGGTCGATCCCGTCGAGCCGAAATTTTCCGGCGTCGTATTCAAGATCCAGGCCAACATGGATCCGGGGCACCGCGACCGCGTCGCGTTCATCCGCGTGTGCTCGGGTCATTTCGAGCGCGGCATGCGCCTCAGGAACTACCGCACCGGCAAGGACTTCCGCCCCAACAACGTCGTGTCGTTCCTCTCGCAGCGCCGCGAGATCGTCGAGGACGCGTACGCCGGCGACATCATCGGCATCCCCAACCATGGCGTGCTGCAGCTCGGCGACACGCTGACCGAGGGCGAGGACCTGCAATTCACCGGGCTGCCGTTCTTCGCGCCGGAGCTCTTTCAGACGGTCGAGATCGCGGACCCGCTGCGCAGCAAGCAGCTTCGAACCGGCATCGCCCAGCTCGGCGAGGAAGGCGCGATCCAGGTGTTTCGGCCGGTCGCGGGCGGCGCGCTGCTGCTGGGCGCGGTCGGACATCTCCAGTTCGAGGTGGTCGCCCACCGCCTGCGCCACGAGTACGGGTGCGAGGCGCGGCTTGCGCCCGCGCGCTACACGGCGGCGCGCTGGGTGACGGCGGAGGACCCGAAGGAAATGAAGCGTTTCATCGACGCCAACGCCCACCGTATGGCGCACGATGCGGTGGAGGCGCCGGCTTTCCTCGCCGCGTACAACGCCGAGATCAAGGTCGCGCACGAACTCTGGCCCGCGATCCGCTTCCACGCCCTGCGCGAGCACGCCGGACTCGTGTTCCAGTCCAACCCCTTTGCGTAATCGCACCAGCCGGTGACGGGACAATGGTGGCGAATGATGGTGACGCGTGACGGGCGCAGACCTTTTTTTGTCATTGATGCAATAATTCGAGGGTCAACTGCGACCGAGATCCAATCGTATGCTTCCGGTACTATCCCTGTTGGAAACACGGGTGCTGGGCGTGCTCGCTGAAAAGGAGCGCACCGTGCCCGATACCTACCCGTTGACCCTGAATGCGCTCATCGCCGCGTGCAATCAGAAGACGAGCCGCGATCCCGTTATCAACGTTACGGAAACAGAGGTTCAGGCTGCCATCGACAGTCTCAAGGCGATGACGCTGGTTATCGAGTCGAGTGGTGGCCGGGTCTCGCGTTACACCCATAGGAACGAAGGGTCAGGGCTTTACTTTATGGCGCTGGACTCGCAGAAGCTGAACAGAAAGTAACGCCCCGACCCCAGGGTTTCCTGCGGGGAATCGGTCAATCCTGCGGACCCGCGGTGGCGAGACATCACATACTTTCGCATCAACCGGGTGTGGCCCAAGCCGGAAGCGACCTGGGGCACTGTCTGTGGGCGGCACGGCGGCCGGATATCGAGGCCGTGAATGAGCCGAAATACTGACCTGCTTTTCTAATCTGTCCAATTTAGATAAAGTGGACATAAAGAGGTGTACTTATGCGCTATGTATCTGCAACTGATGCCAAGCAGCGGCTCGCAGCGCTGCTCGACGCCGCCCAGCGGGAACCTGTGGTGATCCGCCGGCAAAAGAGGGACGTGGCTGTCCTTCTCTCGCCACAGGAATACGATCGCCTGCGCGCCCTGAACGCAGCCGAGTTTCAGCGCTTTTGCGACCGCGTCGCGAAGAACGCCGCCGCTCGCGGTCTTACGGCGAAGAAACTAGCCAAGATACTGGCCGATGACGCCTAGGCAGCGTATCGTCGTAGACAACAATGCGCTCATCAGCCGCCTTCTTCTGCCCGATTCCGCGCCCGGCCGGGCAGTCCGCAGGGCCGCGGACGAGGCGCAGATTCTCGTTTCAGACGCGACCTTGACCGAACTCGCCGATGTTCTTGCCCGGCCGAAATTCGATCGTTACGTGAGCATTGAGGACCGCCAGCAGTTTCTCAGGCTTCTTGGCAGCGTAGCGGAAGTGGTCCCCATTACCTATTCGATTCGTGCCTGCCCGCGATCGCAAGGACGACAAGTTTCTTGAACTCGCTGTAAACGGCAACGCCGCCCTCATCATCACGGGCGACAAAGACCTTCTCGCCCTGGACCCTGTTCAAGGCATCGCCATCATCACCCCGGCCAGCTTTCTCAAGCGCTGACCCGCGCAACGCAATGGGGAGTCGGAATCGGGAAATCGGGAGGGAAATCGGGTCGGAGCAACTTTTCCCCATCCATTCGCATTCAAGACTTCCATCACCACGCACACTGAGGACCTGCCAATGATGACGTCACTACTCCTGCTCGCGGCCGCTGCCTTCCCTCCAGCGTCAAGTCAGACGCCTGACCGCTCGGCCGGTCCGCAGCCAGGCCGCGATTACGCCACCCTCAACGTGTGCAAGCTCGTGCCGGGTGACGCGATCGCGCGCGCGTTCGGTGGAAAGCTGGCCGAGGTGCGCCCGTTCAGCGACAAGTCCTTCAGCCGGTGCGTATATTTCATCGTCCCGCCCGGGAGGGACAAGCCGTTGGGCTACGTGCTGTACATACAGCCGCCGAAGGACTTCGAAGAGCTCAAGAAGCACATTGCGGAGCCGCTCACCACATTGGCCGGTCTGGAGGATGGTGCCTACATGTTCCGCGATAAGGGTGATGGGCGGTTCAAAATCCATGTTCTCAAGCGCGGTGACTTGATGTTCCAGGCGACCGCGGACACAGCCGAGTCCGCGCGCAAGGTCGCCGACGCGGTGGTCACGCAGCTCTGGAGGAAGGCGCCGTGACACATGGCAAGATCACAACGGCTGGTATATATTGAGGCAGGTTCCACAAGCGAAGATCTGGTGTCGCAATGAAAAGCCAACCGCGTTACAGCAAAGAAGAGTTTGCCCGTCGCGGAGATGCGATCTACGAAAATGAGCTTCGCCCCGTTCTGGAAAACGGAAACGAGGGTAAATTCGTTGCGATCGATATCGAAACCGGAGCCTACGAGATCGACGCGGACGAATTAGCTGCTTCTGACCGCCTGTTGGCTCGAGTTCCTAGCGCTCAAATATGGCTGCGGCGGATTGGCTCCCGTTATGCGCACCGCTTCGGATTCCATCCATTGCCTACGGCATGATTAGCGGTGTAGTCACGGGCGACCGCCAGGCAGTTATCCATCTGACGGTGCGGGGTCCCACGGCGTGAGAGCAGGAGATTGACGCGATCATTGACACAGGCTTTGACGGGTGTCTCAGCCTGCCATCCTCACTTATGTCCTGCTGAGCTTGGCTTGGCGTGAGCGTGGCCGCGCGCTCTTGGCAGACGGCAGCGAGACCGTTTTTGATATTTACGAGGGCATAGTGCTTGGGGATGGCCGGGCTCGCCGGATCCCGGTACATGAGGCGGAAACCACACCCCTAATCGGCATGTCTCTGCTTCAGGGCTACGAGCTTACTCTCGAGGTCCAGCCTGGTGGGAACGTCACCGTAAGAGCGTTATCGCAAGCAAGAAGTGGCTAACCTGTTGCCGAAAGCGTGATCGTTTCGGTCCACACGCTTTGCGCCCATGATCGATTGGTCCACCTGTCCGGCCGTTGAACGCGATCTCGAGCGCGTGAGTGGCACCCGGGTATTTCGCGGGACCCGAGTGCCGGTCGCGGCGCTCTTCGAGAACCTTGAGCGCATTCACCACCCCGCTCGCTGCGCGAGCACCCCTCCTCGATGAGGAGGGGAAATTCAATTTCTCACGGACTGTAGGTTACGCCCCCCGCGTAAAAGGGGACGCGCACATTTATCGACGTGTTAAGAAGGTGTGCGTCCCCTGTTCTTTCCAGATTATCACTCAGCCGTTCGCGGCAGCGTCATTCAACGCGGACTCCGGATTCCTTGATCACCTTTTCATACCGCTTCATGTCCGCTTTGACAAAAGCGTCGAACTCCTCCACCGACGTCATCGCGGTTTCGAATCCGGCGGCAAGCATCCGTTCCTGCACCGCGCGCGTCCCCAGTATTTCGCCTATCGTGCGGTTGATCGTATCGATGACGGCGCGCGGCGTCTTCGCCGGCACATGCACGCCATTCCAGCCCACCACGTCCATGTCCCTGAAACCGGATTCCGCGATGGTCGGTATTTCAGGAGCGGCGGCGTAGCGTTTCGCGCTGGTGACGGCCAGCGCCCGCAGCTTTCCGCTCCGGACATGCGGCAATCCGGCTTGCGCTATGGCAAACATCACCTTCACCTCGCCGCCGAGCGTGGCGGCGACCGCGGGCGCCACGCCCTTGTACGGAATATCCACGATATTGATCTTCGCCATGTTCTTGAACATTTCCGTGACAAGGTGCGTCGAGGTACCGGTACCCGGATTACCGTAGTTGATCTGTCCGGGTTGGGCGCGCGCAAGCTGGACGAATTCGGTGAGCGACTTGGCAGGCACCGACGGGTTTACCACGAGAATCCACGGCAACGTGCCCATCAATGTCACAGGCGTGAAGTCGCGTTCTACGTTATATGAGATCTTGGAATACAGGGCTGCCACGGTCAGCATGGCGCCGCTGGACATGAACCAGGTGTAACCGTCGGGCGGAGCTTTCGCGACGATTTCCGCAGCGATAATGCCGCCCGCTCCCGGACGCTGGTCGATGACGATCTGCTGCCCCCACGTCTCGGAGAGTTTCTGCCCGATAAGGCGCGGCAGTACATCGGGAGCCGGGCCGACAACGAATCGAATCGGTTTGTTGGGAAATGCCTGCGCCAGGACCAAGCCCGGCGTAATGAAAAGCAGGATCGCAAACAATGGCAGCCTGGAAAAAGCGAATATCTTCACATGACTTCCTTTAGGCATTGTACGGTTGCAACGCGCCGGGCTGAGCCGCCCGACGCGGATGGATAATTCCAGATATTAAGGGGCGCACCCGCGGAGCGCAACACGGAAAGGACGCGCAGGGTTGGGACGAACCGATGCTTGCCGTCTGGTTCAGCAGCTCAGGTTTCATTTATTGGACGGAGAGGCCGACATTCGCGGGCGAGTCGCTGGGAAAGTCTTTACCTTGAGCTTGCCACTCTGTACGTGCGGCGCCACTGATGGCGCGCTTCCGAACAGCATCTGCACCTGTCCGCCGAGCAGATCGATGATCCCGGGGCCGATTCCGCGGTAGGGTATATGCACCATGTCCATCGCGGTCATGGACTTGAGCAGCTCCATGCCAAGGTGTCCTGCGCCGCCGGTGCCCGACGATGCGTAGTTCAGCTTACCCGGCCTGCTCTTCGCATATGCGATCAGATCCTTGAGCGAAGTACCCGTAACTGACGGATGAACCACCAGCAGATAGGGCTGTGACGTCAACTGCGAGACCGGTTCGATATCCCTGGCGAGATTGAAGCGCAGGTTCGGCGACACCACTGCCAGCAAGTAGGCATTGAAGGTTCCCATCCCCATCGTATAGCCGTCCGGGGTTGCCTTTGCCGTGGCTTCCAGCGCGTAGAGCGCAGTCCCGGAACGGTTTTCCACGATGACGGAGCGGCCCCATACCTCGGTCAGCTTCTGTGCAACGATGCGCGCCGTAATATCGCTGCCGCCGCCCGGTGCGCTCCCGACTATTATACGAACGGGTTTGCGCGGAAAGCTGCTGACGCTTTCCTGAGCGGCGCGTGCTTTCTGTTGGGCTTCTGTTGCCGCGAGGCTTGCCATAACGACCAGGACTGCGCTCGCCACGTTGCGGCCGATTCTGCTCATTTCTTCCTCCGGGCTGAGGTTGTCGGGTCCTCAGATTGAGACCATTCTCGCGCTTCGTTCAGTGAGATGCCGGCGGCCATATCCGCATCGCCAGATTGGGCGAACCCGGCGCGTGTGCGAGCTTCTTCACCATGCGGCTGGACCACGCTTGCATGTCGGGCCGCTGCGCCTCGTGTGCAGGGTAACACTTGTTGCGGATATCGTCCGACTCGAACTCGTACAGGATCGCGTGCTTCGCCCACCCTGAGACGGACGCCAGCATGCGCGTGCGGATGCAGCCGGGCAGGGTGCGCATCGCTGCCATGCGCCATTGCGCGTACCACCCCAGCAGTTCCTCCTCGTCCTGGTAGCCGCAGTTGTAACTGCCGAGCTGTATGCACGGGGCGAGCGCCATGCCGCCCTTATAGTGTTGCGCCGCCGGCCCCTCGACCCTCGACACCTCTACCATGATGTTCACGCGCTCGCCGCTTCGCATCGCGAGCATGTTGCGATCCGCCGCCGGGAGCCCGCCGTGCAGCGCGGTGGGCACTGGGGCGCCGAACACGTTGGCGTCCTCTGCCGCGAACAGGAGGATGTAACGGTCTCCGCCGGGCACGGCGGCGTCTTGCGTAGTCGGCGTGATGAATTCCGGGTGCGTCGAGACGATGCGCGTTTTCTCAACGCTGGCGTAGTGGGCCGCCCACAGGAAACCGCGCCGCTCGAGCATGGCCGGAATATAAGTTCCGTGCAGCCAGGCAAGATATGCGTCGCGCCCGTCATCGGGCAGGTTGTACCAGCTTATCCAGAGTGCCTTATCCATGGGCGCTTGTCCGCGGTGAATTTAGGTTGGCATTTATCCGGTAGCCAGTCACCCGTCACTGGTCCCAAAGTCAAAGCATGGTTTGGACGATGCCCGCCACCAAAGGAGAACGTCAAATGGAATACGAAGAGCGGATCAAGCGCGGCTACGACATCTGCAACCAGTTGGGCCGCCATACGTCGGAGCACCAGAGGGAGTTATATCCCGAGCTTCACGCGCTGACCATCGGACATCTGTTCGGGGACATCTGGTCCCGCCCGCATCTGAGCTTGCGTGAGCGCGAAATGATTACCCTTGCGACAAACATCGCGCTGGCGCGCCCGGTCGGGAATCACAGCCACTACCGGAGCGCCATGAAGCTCGGGATATCGAAAGAGCAGATCATGGAGCTGATCATCCAGGTCGGGCACTACGCCGGTTGGCCCACCATCGCTCTTGCCGCCAGGCAGTTCGCCGAGGTGCTTAAGGAAGACGCAGAACAAGACAAAGGCCCGTCGTCATACCGTTGATCTGTGGGCCTGCACGCCCGCAACCGCAGCGGAGCAGGCCTCAAGCTCGCCGGCATGCTCGAAAACCAAGCAGTCAGCACTATGACCTGAGGGGACACTGAGGGGACATCGTTCGACCCCCAAGGTTGCGCGGGCCGCAGACTTGGGAGTAATCTGACCGCATGGAAACATCAGTCATCTCCCGCAGCCCCGATGTAATGGGTGGCACGCCGGTTTTTGCGGGCACTCGGGTGCCGGTTCAGACGCTCCTTGATTACCTCGAAGCCGGAGAGTCCATCGACGACTTTCTCGCCGGTTTTCCTTCAGTCAGTCGAGAGCAGGTCATCAGTTTCCTCGAACAGGCGAAAGACCGTCTGGTCGCCGCTGCTTCGTGAAAGTGTTTGTCGACGAGTGCGTTGACTGGCGGCTCTCGCGCGACATTGCAGGTCACGAGGTCAAGACAGCGCGCCAGATGGGATGGTCGACCATCAAGAACGGGGAACTGCTTGCATGCATTCCCAGAGCCAAGAAAGGTTCTGTTGAGTACGTGGGAGCCTAACCCATAAGGATCAAGACGACCCGCAGGGTCGTTTCAATCCGATGTTCAAAAAGCCCGGTGCGGAGTCCGGGCTTTCTTGCGTGTGGCTATGGGGAACGCCTCGGTGGG
>Ga0156226_1258_pt1 | contig 21977 bp, 22 predicted proteins | sample RifCSPlowO2_12_FD_107874 | JGI IMG/M metagenome (GOLD analysis project Ga0156226, IMG submission 107874) | Betaproteobacteria bacterium RIFCSPLOWO2_12_FULL_62_13
AAATCGCTTGTTATTGTTCGCTCCGAAAGTCGTATTATCCGCATACGCCGCGGACAAGGCCACCGTGGGAACTGCTGGACGTCTCTCCGGAGTCCAACCAGTTAAGGACGGCACATGTATCGATTCAGCACTGTCATGATCAGGGCGCTATTCGCGCTGCTTGTCGCCGGCTGCGCCACGGTTTCGACGCGGGTCGTGCCGCTTGATCCGGCGCTCAAGTTCGCGCCAACGCAGCGTGTCGAAATCCTGCTCGAAAAACCGCGGCGGCCGTATACCCGGATCGCGCTGCTCGAATCGCGCGGCGTGGCCGGAGGCGGAGAAGCCGAATTGCTGGAGGACGCGCGTGAAAAAGCGCAGGCGCTTGGCGCGGATGCGATCATCCGGCTCGAAGTCGAGAAGACCATCCAGCCGCCGATAACGATCTACGACCCGCCGTACAGCCCGTTCTTTTACGGCCCTTCGTTTCACCGCTACCCCTACTTCTATCCGCCGTACTACGGCGAATACCGCGTGATCGGCGGCGGCACGCTCTACACGCTGAAGGCGCTGGCGATCAAATACGGAATGGAAACCGATGACAGGAAATGAGATGGCGCGCCCGACACGATTCGAACGTGCGACCCCCGCCTTCGGAGGGCGGTACTCTATCCAACTGAGCTACGGGCGCGTCGTGCTTCGCATTTTAACACGGGCAGCAAAATCAAGGTTTTACCGAGGGGTGGATTGCCGCTATAATTTCTTTTTTCACGCCGCGGACCGCAGGCCATCGCATGAGCGAGATTCACGTCGAAGACCATTCCTCCCCGATCAAGACGCCGAAACAACTTATCATCCTCCTCGTCCTGGCGTTTGCCGTGCCGATTGCGCTGATCGTGATGTTGTCCCAGCTTGTGACCACCAGCGCGGACTTCGGCAAGAACAATCCCGGCATGTCGGATGAGGCGATCGCGAAACGGCTCAAACCGGTAGGTGAAGTGGTCGTGATCGCTCCCGACGCGCCCAAGGTCGAGAAAAGCGGCAAGGAAGTGGTTGAAGCAGTGTGCGCCGCGTGCCATGCGACCGGCGCGCTGAATGCGCCGAAGATCGGCGACAAGGCGGCGTGGGCTAAACTCATCCAGGAAACTCTGGGCAAGCTCACCCAGGCCGCAATCAAAGGCATTCGCGAGATGCCCTCGCACGGCGGCAATCCCGACCTCGGCGATATCGAGGTCGAGCGCGCTATTGTTTACATGGCCAACCAGGCGGGCGCAAATTGGATCGAGCCGGTTTCGAGGACCGCAGTAGCTCCCGAGCGCAGCGGCGAACAGATCGTCAAGGCCCAATGCATCAAGTGCCATGAAACCGGCGTGGGCGGTGCGCCCAGGATCGGCGATCGCGCGGTGTGGGCGCCGCGCGTAACGCGCGGCGTGGATGTGGTGGTTCGCTCCGCGATCAAGGGCCACGGCGCCATGCCTGCGCGCGGCGGTATGGCCGACCTCACCGATACCGAGTTGCGCGGCGCGATCCTCTACATGTTTGTACAGGCCGGCGCCACCGTGAAAAAACCGCAGGCCGCGGCGCCTGCGGCAACCGCGTCGGCCAAAGCGGACGCGAGCAAAGGCAAGGCGGTTTATGAAGCAAACTGTGTCGCCTGCCACGCCGCGGGCCTCGCCGGCGCGCCCAAGGCCGGCGACAAGCCGGCGTGGGCGCCGCGCGTCAAGAGCGGCATGGACGCGCTCTACACGAGTTCGCTCAAGGGCAAGAACGCGATGCCGCCCAAGGGCGGCAACGTCTCGCTCGCCGACGCCGACGTCAAGGCCGCGGTCGATTACCTGGTGAGCCTCGCCAAGTAAACAGTGAACAGTAAACGGTGAACCGGGAGGCGCAGCGCCGGCTGCGCCTTTTTGATTGCGAGCCTTCGCTGGCCCTGGCCCCGACCCATTTACCATTCACTTTTCACTATTCACCCGAAGATGGCGACCTACGTGATCGGCGATGTTCAGGGCTGCTACGACCAGTTGCGCCGGTTGCTGGACCAGCTCGGTTTCGACGCCGCGCATGACCGATTATGGTTCGTCGGCGACCTCGTGAATCGCGGCCGGCAATCGCTCGCAACACTGCGCTTCGTCAAGGGCCTGGGGGAGCGTGCGATACCGGTGCTCGGCAACCACGATCTGCACCTCCTGGTGGTGGCTGAAGGCTTCGCGAAAAAGCACCGCACCGATACGCTGGACGAAATCCTGGCCGCCCCGGACCGTGACGAACTGCTGGCCTGGCTGCGCCACCGGAACATGATTCACGCCGGCAACGGTTACGTCATGGTACATGCGGGGCTGCTTCCGCGCTGGAGCGTCGCCCAGGCGACCGCGCTGGGAGGCGAAGTGGAGCGCGCCTTGCGCAGCGACAATTACCGCGAATTCATGCGGCACATGTACGGCAATGAGCCTGCGCGCTGGCGCGACGGGCTCACCGGGTTCGACCGGCTGCGCGTCATCACCAACGCGATGACACGCATGCGTCTGTGCACCGCCGACGGATTGATGGAATTCGCGCACACGACCGGCCTTCAAAACCTGCCGGCGGGATTCATGCCGTGGTACGACGTCCCCCGGCGCGCGAGCCGTGATGCGATCATCGTCTTCGGTCACTGGGCGGCACTCGGCATCATTGACCGACCCGACGTGGTGGCCCTCGATTCAGGCTGTGTATGGGGTCGCGCGTTAAGCGCCCTGCGGCTCGAGGACCGGCGGATCGTTCAATGCGACTGCAGAGAATTGGCGGATACCGCGCAATGGCATTAGCAGCGCTGCCGGGGTTGTCAATGCGATCGCTCTCATCTCAACCTTCGTTCACCAGATACGGGTACCGAAAATTTCCTTGAAGCGCGCTGCAATCTCATCGCGCGTGAAATGATGGTTCTGCGCGCCGCGCCTGGCGATCTTGATCGCTCCCAGCAGTGAGGCCAGCCGGCCCGTGAGCGGCCAGTCAAGATCCGAAGCGATGCCGCACAGCAACCCGGCCCGGTACGCGTCGCCGCACCCGGTCGGATCCACCACCTGCTCGGCTTTGACGCTCGGGATCGCGATTTCTCGACCATCGGCGTAGATCACCGACCCGCGCGCACCCAATGTGACCACGAAGGCCTTGACGAGTTTCGCCAATTCCTCGATTTTTCTGCCGGTGCGCTCCTGCAGCATCTGTCCTTCATAGTCGTTTACCGTGACATAGTCCGCCATGCGCACGAATTCGGTCAGTTCTTCGCCGCCGAACATCGGCAGCCCCTGCCCCGGATCGAAAACGAACGGAACGCCCGCAGCGTGAAACTCGCGTGCGTGCTGCAACATGCCCTCACGTCCGTCGGGAGCGACGATGCCAAGGCCCGCGTCCGTGGCGTCGTGGACGTGGTTCTCGTGGGAATAATTCATGGCGCCGGGGTGGAACGCCGTAATCTGGTTGTCGTCGAGGTCGGTAGTGATGAACGCCTGCGCGGTGAAGGTGTCGGGAATCCGCCGAATGTTCCGCTGCGAAAGACGCAGTTTCTCCAGGCGATAGGCATACAGATGATAATCGTCGCCCACCGTCGCCATGATCAGCGGCTCGCCGCCGAGCATCTTCAGCGTATAGGCGATGTTGCCCGCGCAGCCGCCGAATTCGCGGCGCATGTCGGGCACCAGAAACGCGACGTTCAGAATATGCAATTGGTCGGGAAGAATGTGGTTCTTGAATCGGTCGTGGAACACCATGATGGTGTCGTAGGCGATCGAGCCGCAGATCAACGTGCGCATGGGATTCCTGCAAGAATCGGTGCCGAATTATAGCACCGCGATCTCATGTGGAATCAGCCGAACAGCACCAGCAGCCACACCACCGGCACGTTGACGAGCGAGAGCATGACCGCGGCGCTGCCGATGTCCTTGGCGCGCTTGGCGAGCTGGTGGCTTTCGAGTGAAACGCGATCAACGGCCGCCTCGATTGCGGAGTTGATCAGTTCCACGATCAGCACCAGCAGCACGGCTGCGATCATGAGCGCCTTGCCGGGACCGCTCGCGGGTAACACCAGCGCAACGGGAATGAGGATCGCCGCCGCAGCGACCTCCTGACGGAAGGCATCCTCGTGCTTGAATGCAGCGGCAAATCCCTCGAGCGAAAAGATGAGCGCATTCCAGATGCGCCTGATCGCGGCCTTGTCCTTGTGCGGACTTGCAACGCCATGGGAAGCCCCGGCCGGAGCCTCCTCATTGTGTTTCATGACGGCCGCCAGGCGAGATCAAGCTCGCGCGCCGCGCGCACATCGTCGAGCCGCCGCACCAGCGTTGTGTGCGGCGCCTTTTTTACCAGCTCCGGATTCTCGCGCGCTTCCTTGAGAATTTCCGTCATTGCCGCGACAAAAGCGTCAAGCGTCTGCTTGGACTCGGTTTCGGTAGGTTCGATCAAGAGGCATTCGGGCACGAGCAGCGGGAAATAGGTGGTCGGCGCGTGGAAGCCCTTGTCGAGGAGCCGTTTCGCCACATCCATTGCATTGACACCGGTTTCTTCCTTCAGGCGCCTGAGCGTCACGATGAACTCGTGGCTTGCGCGCCGCGTCGGATACGCGATTTCGAATCCGGCGCGCTTAAGCTCGGCCATCAGGTAATTCGCGTTGAGCGTCGCGAACTCCGCGACGCGCCGCATGCCTTCCGCCCCCAGCAGTCTGGCATAGACGTAGGCGCGCAACAGCACCCCCGCGTTGCCGATGTGCGCTGCCAGGCGGCCGATCGAGAGCGGGAGATCCCTCTCGTTTAACACCCGGTATTCGTCCTTGTGCCGCGCGACCACCGGCAACGGAAGGAATGGCGCAAGTCGCGCCGAGACGCCCACCGGCCCTGCGCCGGGGCCGCCGCCGCCGTGCGGCGTGGAGAAGGTCTTGTGCAGATTGATGTGAATGGCATCGAATCCCATGTCGCCGGGCTTGACCCTGCCGAGGATGGCGTTGAGGTTGGCGCCGTCGTAATAGAGCAGTCCACCCGCGTCGTGCACGATTTTTCCAATGTCGAGGATGCTCTTTTCGAACACGCCGAGCGTCGATGGGTTGGTGAGCATCAACCCCGCGGTGTGCGGTCCCACCGCGGCCTTGAGCGCGGCGAGGTCGACGTTGCCCTCGGCGTCGGTGGGAATTTCGCGCACCGCGTAGCCGCACATCACGGCGGTCGCCGGATTGGTGCCGTGCGCCGCATCCGGCACCAGGATTTCGGCGCGCGCGGTGTCGCCGCGCGAGTCGTGATGGGCGCGGATCATCGCCACGCCGGCGAATTCACCCTGCGCTCCCGCCATGGGAGCAAGACTCACCGCAGCCATGCCGGTAATTTCCCTGAGCATCTCCTGCAACTCGAACATGCAGGCGAGAAAGCCCTGGCCGGTGTCGTCCGGCGCATCGGGATGCCGCGCGAGAAAGGCGGGCAGCATGGCAAGCTCGTTGCAGGCGCGCGGGTTATACTTCATGGTACACGAGCCGAGTGGATAGAAATGAGTGTCGACTGAGAAGTTCTGCTGCGAGAGCCTCGTGTAGTGACGCACCGCGTCGAGCTCGGAGACTTCCGGCAGAAGAGGCGGTTTCGCGCGCAGCAATTTCTCCGGAATCGCGCTCATCTCGCCGCGCGTCGCCGGTGCCTGCGACCGGTTACGCCGGCCCGGACGTGAAAGCTCAAAGATCAGCATCGCGCCTGCCGCTTGCCCCCACGCCTTGCCTACCGGAGCGCCGCCAGCGCCGCCTCGTAGCCGGGTTCCTGCTTGATTTCCGGCACCAACTCCGAATGCAGCACCTTGTTGTTCTCGTCGAGCACCACCACGCCGCGCGCGGTGAGGCCCTTGAGCGGGCCATCGGTAATGTCGACACCATACCTGATATGAAAATCCCGGCCGCGTACGGTCGACAGCGTCACGACGTTGTTAAGCCCCTCGGTGCTGCAGAAGCGGTTCATCGCAAACGGCAGGTCAGCCGAAATCACCAGTACCGCGGTGTTCGCCATGCCGCCCGCTTTTTCGTTGAAGATGCGCGTCGATTTGGCGCACACCGGGGTGTCGAGGCTCGGCACGATGTTGAGCACCTTGCGCCTGCCCGCGAAGTCTTTCAGGCTCACATCTTTCAGGTCCTTGTTGGTAAGGGTGAAGTCGGGAGCCGGATCGCCCCTCTTCGGAAAATTACCGGCGACGCTGATGGGGTTGCCGCCGAGCGTTACATTCGCCATGCCCTCTCTCCTTGTCGATTACAGTTCGGGTTTGAGCGCGCAAGGGGCCGGCCGGAAACGCTTGCCGACGATGCGCGCCATGTTTTCCGCATAATGCTCCAGATCCGCCTCGCTCTTGGTCTCGGTCGCGCAGACCAGCAACGACGGGCCGAGGTCCGGATAGTCTTGCGCCAGATCGAGTCCGCCCAGTATGCCCTGCGCCCTGAGCGCGTGCAACACGGGGGCCACCGGCGTTTTCAGACGCAGCACGAATTCGTGAAACACCGGCGCGCTAAACACGCGATCGACGCCTTCGATCGCGGTCAGTTGCGCCAGCAGCGTCAGCGTATTCGCGTGGCATGCGCGCGCGACCCGCTCGAGGCCGTCGCGTCCCAGCAGCGCCATGTAGATCGTCGCCGCAGTCACTATCAACCCCTGGTTGGTGCAGATGTTGGAAGTCGCTTTCGAGCGGCGGATGTGCTGTTCACGCGCCTGCAGCGTCAATACGTAGCCGGGCCTGCCCTCGATGTCTCGAGTCGCGCCGACGACGCGGCCGGGCATTTGCCGCACCAGGGCCTTGCGGCACGCCATGAAGCCGAAATACGGGCCGCCGTTCGCCAACGGCACGCCGAGCGGCTGGCCGTCGCCCACTGCGATATCGGCGCCCCGCGTCCCCCACTCGCCGGGCGGCTTGAGCAGCGCGAGCGCCGTCGGATTTACCGCCGCGACCGCGAGCATGTGGTTGCAATGCGCCCAATCGACGAGCTCGTCGACCGGCTCCAGCACGCCGAAAAAATTGGGTTGCGGAACCACCAACGCCGCAACGTCCTGCCTATTGAACGCGTGCAGCGCGTCCGGAGATACATGCCCCGCCTGCGCGTCGTAGCCGAACTCGACGAGCTCGATGCTCTGGTTTCTGACGATCGCCTTCACCACCTTGCGCCACATCGGATGCAAGGTGCGCGGGAGCAGCACCCGCTTCGCGGTCCTGTGCGCGCGCACCGCCATCAGCACCGCCTCAGCCAGTGCTGAGGCGCCGTCGTAGAGGCTCGCGTTGGTGACATCCAGCGCGAGAAGAGACGCCATCATGGTTTGGTACTCGTACAGGAGCTGCAAGGTGCCCTGACTCGCCTCGGCCTGGTAAGGCGTATAGGAGGAATAGAATTCGCCGCGCGTCGCAATCTGCCACACCGCGGCGGGAATGTGATGCTCGTAAGCGCCGGCACCGATGAAATTTAGATAGGTGCCGTCGTGCTCGGCGCGTTTGCGCAGCAGCCGCGCAATCTCCATTTCGGTCAGCGCCGGCGGCAGTTGGGCCGGCCGATTGCTGCACAACGCCGGCGGGATTTCGCCGAAGAGCTCGTCGATCGACCCGATTCCAATCGACTTCAGCATCGCCCGGATGTCTTCTTCGGTGTGCGGTATGAACGGCATGCGTAAGTGCGGTGATGGGTGATGAGTTATGGGTGATGGGTGATGAGTGATGAGTGATGGTTTTTTCCCATTACCCATTACCCGTTACCCGATGCCCATCACTCATTACACATTACCGTTTTTCAGCGTCAGCGATTTTCTGGTAGGCCGCCGCGTCGAGCAGTCCGGCAAGCTCTGCCGGAGTGTCCGGCTTGAGCTTGTACATCCACGCTGCGTAGGGATCCTGGTTGACCTTCTCCGGCATGTCGGCGAGTTCGCCGTTGACGGCAATGACTTCCCCCGACAGCGGCGCATAGATGTCGGCCGCCGCCTTGACTGATTCAATCACGCCGCACTCTTCGCCCTGCTTGACCTTGCGGCCGGCGGCGGGATTTTCGATGAATACCACGTCCCCGAGCATCTCCTGGGCATGGAACGTGATGCCGATGGTGACCGTACCATCGGTTTCCTGCCTCACCCACTCGTGCGTTTTGGTGTACTTCAGATTGTCAGGCGTTGTCATCGTCCTCTCCGGGGAGTGCCAAGTGTTTAGTGTTTGGTGTTTAGTGACGTCGCGCCGCTCAATGGTGTTGACTCAACACTCAACGTTGATCGATACCTTTCGAAAAACAAAAAGGGGCGAAACCGGTTCCCCGGCTTCACCCCTCTGTCCTTAAGAGTCCTCTTCGACCCTAACCTGAGAGATTGCGGCGGCGATCAAGCCGCTGCGTGCCCCTTCGGTGGACGAACCCGCAGCCGGGCTCGACGCTCTCCAGAGTCGCCACGCTGCCGAGTACGGGTGCCTGAGCGTTTTCGGGCGATTACGCCTACGGCGGCGCGAAGTTTGCGCTTCACGCGCTCTCCTGCTGCAGCGTTTCGGCGTGAAAACTATACCCCCGCGGCCGTGCTCCGGCAACTAGCGCGCCGGCGCGGGCAGCAGATCGAGACGAAAGCCCGCTGCGCCAAGCTCGCCCGTGTCCAGATCGAGGTGGATCGTGATCTCGGCGCTGGCGGGAAAGCCCGCCCTCCGGTTCTTGCTCTTGTCGAGATACTCTTCAGGCAGGAAGATGCGCCGTGCCAGCGTGTGCTCTTTGGTGTTGGTGAGCACCAGGTCGAGCGCGGGGTAACCAAGATCGTAACCCGCATGATTGCGCAGCGTCGCGGTAAGCCGGATCACACCGGGACGCGCCGGATCGACACTCTGCAGATCCGAAGCTTCGATGTTGATGAGCTTGGGGCGTTGCGGCAGCGCCACGGTGCATTCGAGCAGTTCGCAGAGTTGTGCAACGGCCGGCCTGAGCCCAGGGTAAGTCGCGACGAGTTCGCTGCGGTAAGAATAGGGCGCCTGGCCCGCCAGAGCGAGGAGCATGAGCGCGCTTCCCGCCGACCATACCCATGAACGACTGCGCCGCTTGGCCCGCGCCTGCTCCAGAAACAATTCATCGCCTTTGATCGGGGGCAGTGACGACAGCGCGGTTCTTGATCGGGCGTCGGCACCGGCGGGCGCCCGTTTCACCATCGGTTCGAAGGAGGACCGTGTCGCGGGTGCGGCTTCGGTCTCGATCGGCTCGAATTCGAATCCCACGGGAAGCGGCGGTTCCGTCGTGGGTTCGGGCACGGTTGGGGCGACCGCATCGCCTGCGACCGCCGCCTTGGTCTCCGTGGCAGGCATCTCATGACTAACAGCGAGCGCTGCGCTTTCCATGGCGGCCGGCAACGGCGCTTCAGGGGGCGTCTGGTCCGGCAGGATGGCGAGCCCCGTGAATCCGTCGAATACCGTCATGCACCGCCCGCAGCGCACCTGCCCGTCGCGCGCCTGCAGTTGCTGCGGCGTCACGCGAAAGAGCGTCGCGCAGGACGGGCACCGGGTTACCATCGACATGCTAGCAGCCTGTCGGACTTAGCAGTTCATACAGGCTGCTAAGAGCAAAACCGGCTGAGCGTTCGAAAAAACCACCCGAACCGGTCGCTGCCTGCCGGCAGGCAGGCAACGGAATGTGAAGAAAAACAAGGACGGATTCGCATGTCTGCCATCTTTTTTGCGATTTTCTTGGCGCCGGTTTTGCATTAGGAGTTTGTCGGGGCCAAGTTCGACAAACTCCTGAAACCTATCTTTTCACGCCGCTCAGCAACGCCCAGCCTTCGTCGCGTTCAATGGCATCGATCTCGAACCATTCCAGATATGCCGCGCGCACTTCATCCGCCTGTTCGGCGAATATGCCCGAAAGCGCCACGCGCCCGCCGGGCGCTGTCAACTTCGCGAGCAGCGGCGCCAGCACCGCCAGCGGGTTCGCCAATATGTTCGCCACAACGAGTTGGGCGGGCTCGCGAATTTCATCCGCAGCCGCGACGAACCGCGCTCTGACACGATTCTGCATAGCATTGCTCCGCGCTGCAAGCAGAGCCTCCTCATCGATATCGACGCCGCACGCCGCGCCCGCGCCGAGTTTCAAGGCGGCGATCGCGAGAATGCCGGAACCGCAGCCGAAATCGATCACTGTTTCACCGCCGCGCACATGCGTCTCGAGCCAGCGCAGGCACAATCGTGTCGTCGGATGCGTGCCGGTGCCGAACGCGCTCCCCGGATCGAGCGCGATGTTGAGGGCCTGCGGGTCGGGCGCGGCGTGCCAGCTCGGCACGATCCACAAGCGCGGCGAAATCCGCACCGGCCGAAACTGATCTTGCGTGGCGCGCAACCAGTCCCGGTCGTCGACAGCCTCCAGACGATAGCGTGTCGTCTCCGACAGCCCTGCGGCACGCAGCGCGGCGGGGATCTGCGCCGACAGATCAATCTCCGGCGCAAACAGCGCGCTCAGGCGGTTGAGATGCCAGCCGGGATGGGATCGGGCACCGGGTTCCCCGAACAGCGGTCGCTCCCGCAGTGTGCCGGCGTTGGCGTCGGCAACATCGGCCGACATTGCCCCGGCTTCGAGCAGCGCGTCGGCGAGCGGCTCCGCGCACTCCGCGTCGACCTCAAAGATGACGGCAAGCCAGGACATGCCCAGTGATGGGTGATGGGTGATAAGTGATGAGTGAAGGGTGATGAGTGATGGGTCTTTCCCATTACCCATTACTCATTACCCATAACCGCGCCAGTTCACTCCTCCCGGCCCATCTTGGCAAGTTTCTCTTCGAGATAGTGAATACTGGTGCCGCCGCGCAGGAAAGCCGCGTCGTGCAGCAGCTCCTGGTGCAGCGGGATGTTGGTCTTGATGCCCTCGATCACGGTTTCGGAGAACGCGATACCGAGTCGCGCGATCGCCTGCTCGCGCGTGTCACCGTAAGCGATGATCTTGCCGAGCAGCGAGTCGTAATAGGGCGGCACGAAATAGCCGGTGTAGGCGTGGGTATCGACGCGGATGCCCGGCCCTCCCGGCATGTGCAGCGATGTAATGCGCCCCGGCGAGGGCGTGAACTTGTAGGGATCTTCGGCATTGATGCGGCATTCGATCGCATGACCCCTGAGCGCTACGTCGCGCTGCTTGATCGGCAGCTTCTCGCCGGCCGCGATGCGGATCTGCAACTGCACGATGTCGAGCCCGGTAATCATCTCGGTCACGGGGTGCTCGACCTGCAACCGCGTGTTCATTTCGATGAAGTAGAACCCGCCTTCTTCATACAGAAACTCGAACGTGCCGGCCCCCGCATACCCGATCTTGCGGCAGGCCTCGGCGCAGCGCTCGCTGATGCGCAGCCGGAGGCGCGGACTGAGCAGCGGCGCCGGCGCTTCCTCGATCACCTTCTGGTGACGGCGCTGCATCGAGCAATCGCGGTCGCCGAGATAGACCACGTTCCTGTGCTTGTCGGCCAGCACCTGGAATTCGATATGGCGCGGGTTCTCGAGGAACTTTTCCATATAGATGGCGGGATTGCCGAACGTGGCCTGCGCTTCGGTGCGCGTCATCTGTACGGCGATGAACAGCGCCGCCTCGGTATGCACGATGCGCATGCCGCGTCCGCCGCCGCCGGCCACCGACTTGATGATCACCGGATAGCCGATCTCGCGCGCGACGCGGCTCACCTCCTTGGGATCCTCCGGCAGTGCGCTGTCGATGCCGGGCACCACCGGCACCCCCGCCTTCTTCATGGCGTTCTTGGCGTTCACCTTGTCGCCCATCAGGCGGATGGTTTCGGCTCTGGGGCCGATGAACACGAAGCCGCTCTGCTCGACGCGTTCGGCGAAATCCGCGTTCTCGGCGAGGAAACCGTAGCCGGGGTGGATCGCCTCGGCGTCCGTCACTTCCGCCGCGCTGATGATGGCCGGAATGTTGAGATAGCTCTGCGCCGATGACGGGGGACCGATGCATACCGATTCGTCGGCGAGCCTCACGTACTTCGCCTCGGCATCGGCTTCGGAATGGACGACCACGGTCTTGATGCCAAGCTCGCGGCAGGCCCGCTGTATACGCAGCGCGACTTCGCCGCGATTCGCGATCAGGATCTTTTCAAACATTGGGAAGCCGGTGATGAGTGATGGGCTGAGGACTGAGGACTGAGTGCTGAGTTACTCATTCCCCATTACCCATCACCCATTACCCGATGACAAAGAGCGGTTGCCCGTATTCGACCGGCTGGCCGTTCTCGACGAGGATCGCCGTGACCACGCCGTCATGGTCAGATTCGATTTCGTTGAGGAGCTTCATCGCCTCGATGATGCAAACCGTGTCGCCGGCCTTGACCGTCTGACCCGCCTCGACGAAGGGCTTGGCACCGGGCGCGGACGCGCGATAAAAGGTGCCCACCATGGGCGACTTGATGACATGTCCTTCGGCCGGTGCGGGTTCGGCCTGCGCGGGCCCTGTGGCAGGCGCGGCTGCCGCCTGCTCCGGAGCAGCCGCAACCGGGATGGCGGGCGCCATCGTTACATTCGTGTGCGTCACCGGCGTGCCGCGGCTGATGCGCACCTTTTCCTCGCCTTCGGTGATCTCCAGTTCGGCGATGCCAGATTGCTGGACCAGGTCGATCAGCGTCTTGATTTTCCTCAGATCCATGGGAAAGGCGGTTAGCTCCGCTTCGAATACTGCAGCGCGAACGCCAGCGCCAGTTCGTAACCCTTTGCCCCCAGTCCGCTGATGATGCCCACCGCCAGATCACTGAAATAGGACTGATGGCGAAACGGTTCCCGCGCAAACACGTTCGAAACGTGAACTTCGACGAAGGGAATGCCGACCGCGGCGAGCGCATCTCTCATCGCCACGCTGGTATGGGTGTAGGCGGCGGGATTGATGATAATGAAGTCGACCTTTTCGCGGCCCGCCTGCTGGATGCGTTCGACCAGTTCGGCTTCGGAATTGCTCTGGAATGCGGCGAGGCGGGCACCCGCCTGTTTGGCCTGAGCAACAAGACGCGATTCGATGGCAGGCAGAGTGTCCGAACCGTAATGCTGCCGCTCCCGGCTGCCGAGCAGGTTAAGGTTGGGTCCGTTTATGACGAGAATGTGCTTGGGGGTCGCCATGTCGTTTTTCCCAAGGTGTGCCACAATGACCGCCTTGGATCGGCGTTTCTTTTGCTGGGCGCAAGTTTGCCGCAGATAGCGGCATCTTGTCCAGAACTTTGCCCATACTTCGCAGAACTTAGCAGCAGATAGACGTCAAGGTTTCGCCAAATCCGCCTTTGAAGAGACTCTATTCACGAGACTCGCATCGACTTGCGCGCATGGAATATTCCAGCCAACCAGCGCCGGAAACGGTTTTTCGGCTTGCTTGCTGACGCAGGAGTACGCTGGAAATAGAAGACGCCAGCTGAAATTAGGCACAGTAAGCTGAAGTTATAGCTTACAGGAGAGGCTGGATCATGCCGTCGAGTTTGGCCTCCTTAAGCCCGCCGAGTACTATGCCGACGATCTGACCGCTGCGGTCCAGGATCAGGGTGAAAGGCAGAGCGCCTACCCGGTTGCCGGCGTGCCGCGAGATATCGACGGTATCGAATCCGCCCAGCAGGATCGGATAATTCATGCCGAACTCGCGGGCGAATGCTTGCACTTTGTCGCGCCGGTCGATGGCAATGCCGACAAACTGCAGCCCGCGGCCGGCGTATTTTTCCTGCAACCTGACGAAACCCGGGATTTCCTCCCGGCACGGCGTGCACCACGTCGCCCAGAAATTCACCACCAGTACTTTTCCGCGCCACTGGTTGAGGAGCTGCGGTCGGCCATCGAGGTCAAGGAGCCGGGTAGCCAGGACCGTCTCCGCCGCCTGGGTGCCGCCGGTTTGACGCCAGATGTTAACGCCATAACCAGCCGCGGCGGCGGCAATCGCAACCACGCCGATCAACACGAATCGTCGAATCCGGGTCACTGGAAAGCGAGGACCTGATCGAGCACCGCGGCTAACTTATCGGCCGATTGGAAGCCGATCACACGCAATCCCTGAATCTCCCGGCCGCCACGGTCGAAAAAGATGATTCCGGGCGGCCCGAACAGGCGGAAGTGCTTGAGCAGCGCCGCGTGCTCGGCGTTGTTGGCGGTCACGTCCGCTTGCAGCTTGACCATCTGCTGCAACCGCGCCTGGATCTGAGCATCGCTGAAGGTGAAGCGCTCCATTTCCTTGCATGACACGCACCAGTCGGCGTAGAAATCGAGCATGACCGGCTTGCCGGCCGCCGCCTGGATCGCACCTTCCAGATCGGCGCTGGTGTTCACGCGCTGGAATGCAACGGGCGGAGATTCGGGCGCCGCACGGCTCGCGCGCCAACCGGACAGCGGCTGCAGCACGTCGCGACTTCCGAAAAGCGCCCCGATCAGGAAAGCGATGCCCGCAATCAGCGCGATCACCCCCACACCCTTGCTGAAGCGCTGAAAACCGTGGGCGCCGTGCGGCAGTGGATCGAGTGCGTGAAGATAAATCGCGGTGACAATCAACAGCGCTGCCCACCCGAGCATCTGTACCACAACCGGCACGACCGGCGAAACCAGGTAAATCGCCACCGCGAGCAATAGCACCCCGAAGAAGCGCTTGATGGTTTCCATCCACGGTCCCGCCTTGGGGAGGATCGCACCCGCGGAGGCGCCGACCACGAGCAGCGGCATGCCCATGCCCAAAGCCATCGCAAACAGCGCCACGCCGCCCAGCACGACATCGCGACTCTGGCTGATGTAGAGCAGCGCCCCGGCGAGCGGCGCCGCCACGCACGGGCCGACGATCACGGCCGACAAGATGCCCATCGTGAACACGCCGGCGAAATGCCCGCCGTGCAGGCGGTTGGTGGCCTCGGTGAGCCGCGTTTGCAGCGCGACCGGCAGTTGCAGCTCGTAGAAGCCGAACATCGCCAACGCGAGCGCCACGAACACCGCGGCAAAAGCGCCCAGCACCCATGGGTTCTGCAGCGCGGCTGAAAGTATCGCGCCGGAGAGCCCGGCTGCAACACCGGCCAGCGCGTAGGCGATTGCCATGCCGAGCACGTAGGCTGCCGACAGCAACAAGCCGTGGGTCTTGGTGAGATGATGACCGCGCCCGGCGACGATGCCTGACAGTATCGGCACCATCGGCAGCATGCAGGGCGTGAATGCAAGCAGCAGGCCGAAACCGAAGAAGCTCACGACCAGCAACCAGAACTTGCCGCGGAACAGTTCCGCGATCAACGCGTCTTCAGCCTTCCCCCGTGTGCCCGGCGCATCAATCAGTTGATCCGCGCCGCCCGCGGCCGGCGCCGGCCGAATAAACGCACCGCCGGTTGCGGGGCTGAATCCCGCAAGCTTGAGCTCGACCTTCTGCTCCTGCGGCACGTAGCACACGCCGACATCCGCGCAGCCTTGGGAAATTGCCGTCAACACGAGGGCCGGCACGGCCCTGCCGTCGAGTTCGAGCGGCAAGAACAGTCGCACTTCATCGCGGTAGGTTTCGACTTCGCCGAAGAACTCGTCGCGCTTCAGTTTTCCCGGAGGCAGCCGCGGCGCACCCAGTTTCGCCGCGGCCGGTTCGACCGAGAAGCGGAATTTGTCGCGATACATGTAGTAGCCGGGCGCGATCTGGTAGCGCACTTCGATCGCGTCGGCGCGCGCGACCCGCGCGGCGAGCTGGAACGCCTTCCCTGGTTCGAGCAGGTCGGGCTCCGCAGGGTGCGCAAGCCACGGCACGGTAAGCAGGAGGATCAACAGGAATCGCATGGACTGGATCGGGCCTAGACTGTCGAGTTGGAGGTTTCCGCCACCACCCACTGCAGGTAGGTCGGCAGGCCGCGCACCACTGGGACAGCGACGATTTCGGGAAGTTCGTAGGGGTGCTGCCCGATAATCGCCGCCTCGACCTCGTCGTAGAGGGCGCCGCGGGTCTTGATCAGCAGCGGCACTTCCTGCGCGGTTTCGATGCTCCCCTGCCAGCGATAGATCGACGATGCTTCGGCGAGCACGTTGACGCACGCGGCGAGCCTTTTTTCCACCAGCGCCCGCGCCAGCTTCATCGCGGCTGCGCGATCCGGCATACTGGTCAACACGATGAGGGTGTCGCCTGCAGCCTCGGACATGAAAGCCTCCCCGTTATGTCAGTCCGCCGCGCGCGCGGCGCGCGCGGCGGCGATGCCCTCGTTCACCGTCGGGAAGCGCAGCCTTGCCCGCAGCTCCTGTTTGATGCGGCGATTTACGAGCCGGCGCGACTCGCGCATGAATGACAGCAGGTTTTGCGGAAGAACCCGCTCGGCCTGGGCGCGCGTTACCCGCGGCGGGCGCGGCAACCCGAAGCGGTCGGCGACGAGATCGAAATAGTCTCCCATCTTCTGCGGCGCATCGTCCGCCGCGTTGTACATGCGGTTGGGATGGCCGCGATAGAGCGCCGCGACCACGATGCGCGCAAGATCCTCGGCGTGGACATGGTTGACGTAAGCGTCATCTTCGGGCGTGAGCGCCGGGGTTCCATTTTTCAACCGCGCGAGCGGCAGGCGGTCCTCGGCATAAATGCCCGGCACGCGCAGGATCACGACGCGCACGCCGCTGCGCGCCCCCCATTCGCGCAGCCTCCGTTCGGCATCCGCCCGGCGGCGCGCCCGGTCGGTTTGCGGCCGCACCGGACGCGTCTCGGCCACGAGCTCTCCGTCGCAGTCGCCGTAGACGCCGCTGGTGCTGATGTACACTACCTGCTGTGGTAGACTTTGCCCCTTCGCGAGCGCCGCGATGAGGTGCGCCGTGCGCGTGTCGTGGACGCCGCGGTCGGGCGGCGGCGCGAAATGCACGACGTCCCGGGCGAGCCCTGCAATCGCATCAAGCGTCCGGGGCCGATCGAGATCGCCCCGTATCGGAATGACCCCCACCGCGCGCAATGCCGCGAAGCGCTGCGGAGTGTGCGAGACTGCGTATATGCGGCAGCGGCTGCGCACGAGCGGCACCATGCGCAGCGCCACGTTGCCGCAACCGATGATGAGCAAACGCCGCATACCGGAATTCTAGCCTAAGGAAGCTCTGATTAGCGTATTTTGGCGTAAGGCATCGCAAAGACAAGCATCTGCAACGCATTGATTTGCATTGTTCTCGCTCGCCCGAGCTGCGCTCGCTTGCGACAGAACTCGCGGTTTTTCAGAAGATCCCAAACCCGGACAGTCAGAACGAGCCGGCGCGTTGGCCGCCATCCGCATGTCGTACCAGATAACCATCAAACCAAGCAATCACGTCTTCACCGTCAGCGCCGGCGAAACCATACTCGAGGCCGCGCTGCGTGAAGGGTTCGTGATCGCATACGGCTGCCGCAACGGCGCCTGCGGCACGTGCAAGGGCAAGGTACTGGAGGGGACGGTCGATTACGGCAAGTACCAGGAACACGCGCTGCCGGAGGCCGAGAAAAAGCTCGGCATGGCGCTCTTCTGCCAGGCGAAACCTCTTACCGACCTCGCCATCGAATGCCGCGAGATCGGCGCAGTCAGGGATATCCAGATCAGGACGCTGCCGTGCCGCGTGCAAAAGATGGCGCGGGTGGCGCCCAACGTAATGGTGTTGCACGTGAGGCTGCCGGCGAACGAGCGCCTGCAGTTCCTCGCCGGCCAGTACATCGACATCCTGATGAAAGACGGCAAGCGCAGGAGCCTCTCCATGGCCAACGCGCCGCACGACGACACCTTTCTGCAATTGCACTTGAGGAACTACGGCGGCCCGTTCAGCGATTACGTTTTCACCCGCATGAAGGAGAAGGAGATCCTGCGCTTCGAGGGTCCGCTCGGCACGTTTTTCCTGCGCGAGGACAGCGACAAGCCCATCATCCTGCTGGCGAGCGGCACCGGCTTCGCACCGATCAAGTCGATCATGGAGCATGCGCGCTATAAGGGCATCGAACGCCCGATGACCCTCTACTGGGGCGGGCGCACACGCGGCGATCTCTACATGAACGAACTCGCGGAGAAGTGGCAGCTCGAGCATGGCATCCGGTATGTACCGGTGCTCTCGGAAGCGCGCCCGGAAGACAATTGGAACGGGCGCGCCGGGTTCGTTCACCGCGCCGTGATGCAAGACTTGCCCGATCTCTCCGGCTGCCAGGTTTACGCCTGCGGCGCGCCGGTCATGGTGGAAGCCGCGCACCGGGACTTCACGGCGCTTTGCGGGCTTCCGGAGGACGAGTTTTTCTCCGACGCCTTCACGCCCGCCGTTCCGGCATCCGACTGATATCCCTTCCACGTGTCTCGCGCCGGATCCAGGAAGTTTGCGTTGCTCTCCATCGCCGCCGCCCTGGCGACGATCGCATTGAAAGCGGTGGCATGGTGGATCACCGATTCGGTCGGCCTGCTCTCGGATGCGCTGGAAGGCACGGTAAATCTGGCGGGCGCGATGATGATGCTCGCCATGCTCACCATCGCAGTACGGCCGCCCGATGACGAGCACGCCTACGGCTACACCAAGGCGGAATATTTCGCGAGTGGTTTCGAAGGCATGCTGATCCTGATCGCCGCGGTGAGCATCGCTGTCGCCGCGGTCGACCGCCTGCTCGCGCCCCGTCCCCTCTATAACGTGGGGGCGGGACTCGCCGTCTCGGCGCTGGCCTCGCTCGTGAACTACGTCGTCGCACGCAAGCTCTTCGACGCCGGCCGGCGCTACCAGTCGATCGCGCTGGAGGCTGACGCCCAGCACCTGATGACCGACGTGTGGACCTCTGCCGGCGTCATCGCCGGGGTGGGCGCCGTGACGCTGACCGGCTGGGAACGGCTCGATCCGCTGATCGCGCTGGCGGTCGCCGCGAATATCGTGTGGACGGGCGTGAAACTGGTGCGGCGTTCGGTTCTGGGCCTGCTCGATTGGGCGCTTCCGCCAGCCGAGCGCGACAGGGTAAACCGCGTGCTCGACCGGTACCGCCATGAGGGCGTCGATTTCCATGCGCTGCGCACCCGCCAGGCCGGTGCGCGCTCCTTCATTTCCATGCACGTGCTGGTGCCGGCGGAGTGGAGCGTGGCGCAGGGACACGACCTGCTGGAAAAAATCGAGCGTGATGTGCGCGCAGCACTGCCCGGCGCGATCGTGCTCACCCATCTCGAGCCGATCGGCCATCCCGCGTCATACCGGGATATCGAGCTCGACCTCTGACCAAAACCGAAAAAGCTCTTACAAACCTGGAAAAACTTGTTAGCCACAGAGATCACAGAGTTCTCAGAGGAAAATCAAGGACGCATGTGTTTGCCTTGGTTCACCAATCGGGTGGGAGCAATGTGATAATTCAAGTCCTTGAATCGCTCTGTGTTCTCTGTGCCCTCTGTGGCTGAATTGCAGTGTTTAGGATAAAGTTCTGCGCCGCTCGCCGGCAATCTGCTTGAGCTGCGCCACCGTAAGTTCGAGGCTCTCGCGGTAGTGCCGGCGCGCTGCGTCGGCATCGCCGAGCTTTTTGTGAAGCTGCGCCAGCGCAAGATGCGCCGCGTAGGCGGGCTCGATCGAAATGCTGGCTTCGAGGTAGCTCTGCGCCTTGCCCCATAGTTCCTGCAGCGCGCATAACCTGCCGAGCGTCAGGAGCAGCGCCGCGTCATGCGGATGGCGCTTCAACCAAGCCTCGGCGCGCTCAATCCGCTTCAGCATATCGCCGCCCGCGCACTCGGCGTAAAGCCCGATGAGTTGGCTGTCCCAGTTCTCTTCAATGCTTTCCTCGATGATCTGCTGCGCCCGCGCGCAGTCCCCGAGCGCGATGAAGCACTGGGCGGCAGCGGCCGCAACCTGCGTATCCCTCTTCTGCCGTTTCGGGATTTTCTGCCACGCCTCCTCCAGCGCGCGGCTGTCGAGCGCCTTGCGCTTCAGGTTTTCCGCCTGCGCATGGCGGCGAATCTGATTCGCCTGCTCGGCGTCAAACACGTTGCGCTTCTCAAGCTGATCGACGAGGGCAAGCACCTGTTCCCAGTTTCTCGCGAGCTGCTGCGCTTTCAACTCGAGCCGCAGCGCGGCGGTATGCCTCCGCGGCAGTGATTTGAGAACGTCCAGCGCTTCCTGAAAGCGGCGCTGATCGAGCAGCAGCTCGGCCTCGGTGACGATCCTGACCGCATCGCCGTCCGGCGCGAGCGCCGCAGCCTGGGCGAGGTAGGCGTCCCGCCGCTCGAAAGCGCGCAGCTCGTGCGCCGCGCGCGCCGCAAGAACGGCACACAGCGCAGCATGTTCGCCGAGCTCGATCGAGCTCGCGGCGGCCTTCTCCGCTCTGGCATAGCGCCCGGCGAAGAATTCGTGCAATGCCGCAAGCAGCGTCGCCTGGGCCTTTTGCCGGCGGCGCGCGACGCGATACTCGCGCACCTGTGCCGGCAGCCGCATCGTGCCGGACACCATCCGCACCAGGAAATAGGAGAATGCAAAAGCAAGAAAAAGCACGAGCGCGAACAGGTTGAGCGAGAGCTCAATGCGGTATGGCGGCAACACCAGCAGCAGGTATCCGGCGTTGTAGCGCGCGGCGGCAACCAGACCCGCCGCAAGCGCCACAATCGCAATGATCCAGAACAGCGCTTTCACCGCCGCATGCCCTCAGCGCGCGCGGCGCTCGCGCGCGGGCCGCAGGTTGCGCAACGCGTCCAGCGTGCCGGAAATGTCCGGCACTTCGATGCTGATTTCGCTTGCATGCAGATTGCGCAGGGCGCTCGCGGCATGGATGACGCTGTTATTGCGCGTGTCGTAGTAGCGCTCGAGCCATTCGCGCGCCGCCTTGAGGTCGGCCTTGTAGCTCGTTTCGTCGCGCGCAAGCAGCGCGAGCCGCGCTCCGATCAGTCTCAGCTTCAGGTTCTCGCGCAGAAAGAATATCTGCGACGGCGCGAGCAGCGGGAGGTCGGGCTTGTCCATGTGCTGGATGCGCACAAGCTGTTTCAATTCGCTCCACGCTTCGCGCAACACGCGCGCCCACCGGCCGTTGCCGCCTTCCTTGTCCGTATCGGCCGATGGCGGCGGCCGCACCTCCATCGCGAGCGGCAGATTGTCGACTGCCGCGATGAGGTTGTCGAGACGCACGCTGATTCCCACGGTGTCGACATGCGGCAGCGCCTTAAGGCGCTCGATGTCGCGGTTGATCGTCTTGCGCAGGGCCGTGAGCTGCGGCCGCTCCATGCGCTGCAGCCGCATGTCCGCATTTTGCAGCGCGATCAGCGCCGCCTTGACATTGCCGGCGAGCTGCAACTGCTGGCTCGCGATCAGCAACGACTGCTCGATCTCGGCATAGGTCCACTCATCGCGGTTGCGCGAGAGCTCCTGGTAGAGCGCTTCCAGCGCGATCTGCTGGCTCTGCGACTCGGCGAGCTTGTTCTCGAGCACGCCGATCTTCACCTGCGCTTCGCCGGTTGCCTCGCGCACCTGCTCGGCGACCAGCCGGCCTTCCTTGGTCTGGGTATCGAGTTCGGCGAGCTTTCTTGCAAGATCCTGCTTCAGCACCGCGATCTCGCTGCGGCTGTCGTACCACTGCCAGAGCGCGAACCCGAGCGCCGCGAGCGCGATCAGCGCGACGAAGGCCACCGCGCCAACGCGGCTCCGCACCGCGCCGCTATCGGCCGGACGCTCCTCGCCCTCGGATGGGGCGGTTGCGGCGGAGGGTGCGGGGTCGGCGGCGCGCTGCGGATCGGTCTGGGACGAGTCGTTCATCGAGGAAGTCCGCCGTTTTCAGCAGGGGTTTGTCGGGGCCAAGTCCGACAAACCCCTAAGGCAAAACCGGCTGCACGAAAACAGCAAAACCAATGATAAGCCGGCGCAAACCGGAGACCATCGTCGAAGCTCGTACCCCATTTGGTTCCGTGTTGACTATTTCGGGTGAGCCGCATTTCAAATTCTCAGCCGGTTTTGCTGTTAGCAGCCTGTCCACCGGCGAAAGTCCGACAGGCTGCTAGTATGCGAGCAAGCCCCGCCCGCCGCAACACGACTCTCGTTTGTCATTTAGAGTCCCTAACATAATGAGACGCGTGATGCGCTGTCACGATTTTGGCTCAGGGCGCGAAGCTTCCCGCAGTGAATATCGCGAATATTCACAA
>Ga0156226_1468_pt1 | contig 21950 bp, 26 predicted proteins | sample RifCSPlowO2_12_FD_107874 | JGI IMG/M metagenome (GOLD analysis project Ga0156226, IMG submission 107874) | Betaproteobacteria bacterium RIFCSPLOWO2_12_FULL_62_13
GTCACCCATGACGCTACGCCGCTTCCTTGAGCAGCGTTTCACCGGGCTTCACGCGCGTGAACTGCACCGGCCGCATCGCGATGTCGAAACGCCCGTCTTTCCATGTCACGCAGGTATAGCACGAGTTGGCGAGGTCCCGCACGTCGGGAAAGTCGGAGCGGAAATGCGCGCCGCGCGAATCCTCGCGCGCCATCGCCGCGAAACGGATGGTTTTGCTGACGAGAATGAGGCTCTTCAGATTGAGCCAGTCGTGCCACGTGAGATTGAAGGCGAGGTTGGAAGCGTCGACGCCGGTCGCATCGAGCCGCGCCTCGAGTTCATCGAGCGCGCCTTCCGCGCGCTTGAGACTCGCCGCGTCGCGCATGATGCCGACGTCGTCCCACATCAGTTCATAAAGTGTCTCACGGATGGCGGCGAGATCGCCCGCCGGATTGCCCAGCGGCGCGCGCGCGCTTGCGATCGCGGCTTCGAGCGCCTCCCGGTCCGGCTCCTGGAACGCGCCGTTCGCCTTGATCCATCCCGGCATGACGTCGCCCGCGATGCCGCCGAATACCGTGGAATTCGCTACGCCATTGCCGCCCAGGCGGTTGGCGCCGTGCACGCCGCCCGAGTCCTCGCCCGCAACGAACAGGCCCGGAAGGCCGGCCGTGCAATCCGTCTTGAACGCAACGCCGCCCATCATGTAGTGCCCCGTCGGCACTACATCGACGAGACCCGATACCAGGTCGAAACCGCAGTCGGCGCAGCGCGCCACCATGCCCTTGAACATCTTGCGAACCATCACGGGATCGAGATGGCGCATGGTGATGTAGAGCCCCCCGCGCGGGCCGACCTTCCCTATCCGCATCTGGTCGAACATGGCGCGGCTTACGACGTCGCGCGTCGCGCGCTCCTCGCGCTTGTCGTAGAGATGCATGAAGCGTTCGCCCTCGCCGTTGAGCAGGTGGCCGCCGGAGCCGCGCAGGCCCTCTTCGATGATGGTGCCGGTGATGCGGGTGTGCGGTCCCGCGATTAAACCCGTCGGGTGAAACTGCACCATCTCCATGTCGCGCAGCGTCAATCCCGCGCGCAACGCCATTGCCATCCCGTCGCAGGTCTTGTCGCCCGATGGCGTGTGGTACTTGTACATGGTCGGCCCGCCGCCGGTTGCAAGCAGCACGGCCTGCGCCTGCACGAAAACGAATTCGCCGCTGCGCACATCGATCATCACCACGCCGGCGAGCGCATCGCCGGGTTTGTTCTTGATGAACTCGACCGCGCGGTGCTCCTCGAGCCGGTGGATGCCGCGCGCCCAAACCTGCTCGGCGAGCCGGTTGATGATCTCGATGCCGGTCAAATCCCCCTTGTGAACGGTGCGGTCGAAGGTCTGCCCGGCAAACGCCTTCTGGTGGATGGTCCCGTCGGGGTTGCGGTCAAAAAAGCAGCCGAGCTCGTTTTCAAGTTCATGGATGCGCTCGACCGCCACGCTCACCAGGGTCCACGCCAGATCCTGGTCGGGCAGCCACTTGCCGCCTTCGATGGTATCCATGAAGTGGCGCTCGACGGAATCCCCGGCGGCAAGCGCGACGTTGTAGCCGCCCTGCACCATGCGCGTGCAGCCGGACTTTCCGAGCAGGCCTTTCACCGCGACGGTGATCGAGAGTTCGGGATTCGCCTGATGGGCGTGAAGCGCCGCGAACAGCCCCGCCCCGCCCGAGCCGAGTATCAGGATGTCTGTTTTGAGCCTTTTCATTCAGAACCTTTGAACCGCCAAGACGCCAAGTCCGCCAAGAAAGAACGAGGAAGTTTCAGGATAACCATCACAACTCACTGGCCAGGCGTCCAAAAAATTCGTTCGCAATCATTGCAGAATTCCGGCTTTCGCCGCGATGACGGTTTGGAAAATCTATCGTTCGCTTCTCTTGGCGGCCTTGGCGTCTTGGCGGTTAAATTGCTTTTACCCCGAGAGCGGCGAGGGCGGCGGCGCGCTTGGCGCGCGCCGATTGATTGACCTGGGTGTGGAGACTGCCGCCGTGGCTGTCCATCGAGACCAGCAACGGCCCGAAACCTTTCACGCGGAATTTCCACAGCGATTCGGGATTGAGATCGTCGAGATCGACGTCCTCGATTGCCTCGACCCAAGTGGTCTCCAGCGCCGCCGCACCGCCGACGATAGCGAGATAGACGCCGCCGAGATCCCGGAACGCGTCGAGCGAGCCCTGGCCCAAGCCCCCCTTGCCGATGATGATGCGCACGCCATAGTCACTCATCAACGGCCGCGTGAAGCGCTCCATGCGCGCGCTGGTGGTGGTGCCGATGCACACGGGCGCATAGCCTGCGGGATATTGCGCCGATTTCTCGACCTTCTTCACGTTCGGCGCGGTGTGGATCACCGCGTGGCCGTTCATGTCGAAGCGCGTTTTGCGGCCGCGGTCGAACATGTGAATCTGCGTCGCGTCGCGGATGCCGTAGAGCGTGCCGTTGAGGCTGACGGTATCGTTCACCCTGAGGCTCCGGATCTGCTGCTCCGCCACCGGTGTCGTGAAATCATAATGCGCCATAAAAAACCCGTGAGATCGTGAGTCGTGAGATCGCAAATGGGCGTTCGACCTCGCGCTCTCCCGCCCTCACGCCCTCACGAATGTCGATGCCTGTCTCTGCGTCCTTTGCGTCCTTTGCGTCTTAGCTTCTTAGAAACCGTAAGTGAGCCCCTCGGGCGTGAAGGTCGCGCGGGCGCGGCGCGCCGAGTGGCATTGCATGTTCACCGCCACCGGATTCATCGTGATGTGGGTGGCCGCGGTCTCCACATGCACCGCGAACGAAGTCGAATCGCCGCCCAGCCCCTGGGGGCCCACGCCGAGCTGATTCACCGCTTTCGTCAATTCCTCTTCCAGCTTCGCGCCTTCCGGATCAACGCATTGCGAGCCGAGCGGGCGGGTCGCCGCGACCTTCGACAAATGCACGCACAGATCGGCAGTACCGCCCACGCCGACGCCGACGATGGTCGGCGGACAGGTCTTGCCGCCCGCATCAAGCACGCAATCGATGACAAAGGTCTTGATCGCGTCGATCCCTTCGGCGGGAACCGCCATCTTGAGCCAGGAATTGTTTTCCGAACCCGAACCCTTGGGGATCATCTCGATCGACAGCGTTTCCGGCTCGGGCGCGAAATCGATGTGAATTACCGGCACCGCGCGCCCGCAGGAGGTATGCTGGTTCACCCGCGTGACCGGGTGGACCACCGAAGAGCGGAATGGATGCTCGCGGGTGGCGCGCTCGCAGCCTTTGACAATCGCCTGCTTCAGTTGATAACCGTCGATTTCGACCTTTGCGCCGATCGTCACGTTGTAAATCGGGATGCCGGTATCCTGGCACAGCAGGTTGTTGGTGTCCTCGGCGACCTTGATGTTCTTGATCATGGTGCCGATGATCGCCTTGCCGGTCGGGTCGGTTTCGCTGCTGTCCAGCCGCTCGAAACCCTGCTTGATGTCGGGCGGCAGAACCTTGAGCGCGCGGATGTAGAGTTCCTTGCACGCTTCTTCCACCTGCTTCAGATCCATCTTCATCATTGCAATCCCTTATGTAGGGGATGGCTCCGTTCCGGCTTAGACAGAAATCACGTTCCTTAATTTCCAAAACACCCGTTCGCCGCCCCCGGCGCGCTCAATTGACCTGTAACTTGCGCTCGCGAATGACCTTCGCCCAGCGAGCCGATTCCTCTTTCATGGCCTTGGCAAACTCAGCCGGGGTGTTGCCGACCGGGGCCATGCCGAGCTCGTTGAAGCGCTTCTTGACGTCTGCGCTCTGCAGAGCTTTCACCGAGTCGGCGTGAATCTTGTTGATGATCGCCTTGGGAGTGCCCGCCGGCGCAACCAGGCCAAACCAGCCGAGGTTCTCGAAACCGCCCAAGGTCTCGGCCACGGCGGGCACCTCCGGCACCTGCGGCACGCGTTGCCTGCTGGTCACACCGAGCGCGCGCAGCTTGCCTTGCTTCACGAACCCGATAGCGGCAGAAAGGTTAGGGGTGAGAAAGCTGATCTGCCCCGCAACAAGATCGATCAACGCGGGACCCTCGCCTTTGTACGGCACGTGAATCGCGTTGATACCCGCGGTGGAGACAAAATTCTCCGCCGCAAGATGCGTCTGGGTTCCAAAGCCCGCCGAACCGAAGTTGATGCTGCCCGGTTTGGCCTTGGCCATTGCGATCAGGTCCTTGACGCTTTTGGCGGCAAAGCTGGGATGCACCACGATGACCTGCGGGCCGCTCGCAACATTGGTGATCGCCAGAAAATCCTTCTCAGCATTGAACGGCATCCTGCTGTAGAGATGCTGGTTTGCCGTCACCACGGAGCCGGACGGCATGAACAATGTGTATCCGTCGGGCGTCGCCTTCGCCGCGAGTTCGCCACCGATGTTACCCCCGGCGCCGGCGCGGTTATCCACCACTATGGTCTGCCCCCACGTCTCGTTCAGTTTCTGGGCAAGGATGCGCGTAACGATGTCGGTCGCCCCACCGGGCGAGAACGGCACGATGATCCGCACCGGCTTGGTGGGATAGGCCTGTCCCGAGCCCGTCGAAGCGGTCTGCGCCCCGGCCGCCGTGGCCACGAGCAGCGTACCCGCAACAGCAATCCATTTCGCAGTCCGCATCACTTCCTCCTGCTTCGTTGTTGTAATCAAAGGGTTTTCTAGCAATCACCTTACCGCAATACGACCCCCGGCAGCAAGCTGAAGCCACGATAGCCCCGTCGCCTCCGTTGCAAGGTGCCGCAATTCGCGTTTGAGCTTCTCGCGCACGGCGCGATACGCCGGGCGCCTGATGCCGTTGGCGAGCTCATATGGATCCTTTTCGAGATCGTACAGTTCATCGAGCTCGCCGTCGCGGCTGCGGTTCACCCAGCGTATGTACTTGTGCCGCGCGGTGCGCACCGCCTTGTGCGCGAAGAAAAGCGACCATGGCTTGTCGTGCTTGCGCCTCACGAACTCCACCGCCATCGCATTCATGATGTCGGTGATGTAGCCGGTGTGCTGGACGTAGGTCCCGTTCTCATTGAGCTTCGGGTCGTAGAGCCGGCCGTGGCCATCGTAGGCGACCCAGAAGTCGTAGCCGGGACGCGGCTTGCCGTCGTTGCCCATGTGCCACTTGCCGATGTGCGCCGTCTCATACCCCAGGCGCTTGAGCTCCAGGTGATAGTTCGGCAACCGGTGACTCGCAGCGTCACGCGCGACATTGTCGATAATACCGTGGCGGCTGGCATATTGACCGGTGAGGATCGAAGCTCGGTTGGGCGAGCAGATCGGCGTGGTGTGGAACGCGCGCTCGAACAGCGCGCCTTCCTGCACGATGCGGTCGATGTGCGGCGTCTTGAGATACGGATGGCCGCCCGCGCCGAACTCATCGAACCGCAGGTCATCGATCAGGATAACGATGAAATTGGGGCGCCGCGCCACGCTTTCGCCTTATGAAAACCGCGCTCGGGTCACGATCAGCGCAAGTTCACATCACATTAAATACTGAGCATTGCAGAAATGCATGACGATGCTCAGCCCTCATCCCCGACCTTTCTCCCGAAGAGCGAAGGGAGATTCGAGGCATAAATGGATTGTCATCCATTTATGCAAGGCTCAAGAGGAACGCCAGTCCCGCCGCGATACTCACCCCGGCCGCCGCCGCGAGCAGGCTTTTCTGCCAGCCGCGCCAGGCCAGGAATTCCAGCATCAGCAGCCGCACGCCGCCCGCCAGGTGCGCCGCAAGCAGCAATACCAGCACCGTCTCAACAAATTTGACGAGGGGCTGCTCGGTCCAGCGCAAAAAGCCGTCGAGCCGCACCTCACCCCGCAACGCCTGACCCAACGCCCAGAAATGCAACGGCAGGAACAGTGTGAGGAGCAACCCGGACACGCGGTGGACGACAAACGCCCAGTAGGCCGGGTGATTACGGGCACGGAAATCGCTCTTCATCGCTGACCGGCTAGACACCGAACACCGCGTAAACCGCACGCCAGCCCCACAGCGCGAGCAGTGCCCCGAAGATCAGGGTCGCAACTTCGAGCGAACGTCCGCGCCAGTCGAGCATCTCGGACAGCATGCTGCGCAAGCCGATCGGCGCATGTACGGCAACGGCGGCGACGAACAGCGCATAGAACGCAGCCCACAACACATTACCGCGTGTGCGGCCGAGGATCTCGCCGGCACTGAGGCCATTGCGCACGGCGTAAATGATCGTGACGAGATGCACGATCACGCATAGCGCGAGCACAGCGCCGCTGGCGCGCTGCGCGCCCCACAGCAGCACTTGAGACCGCGCGTTCATGCACGCGCTCCGTGCTGCCAGAATGATGAATGATGAACGATGAACGATGAACAAGTGCGCTCCACGCGCTGCGCCTTTTCATTCATCATTCCGCATTCCGCATTCATCATTTTCAGAGCTCGCCCTTCATCGCCGCAGCGAGCGCCGCGCGTTTCAAGCCGGCGATAGATGCAGTCGGCGAGAGTTGCTTGGGGCAGCGCTCCGTGCAGTTCATCTGCGTGTGGCAGGCATGGCAGCCGGCATCGCCCGCCACCGCCGCAAGCCGCGCTTTCTGGTCGCGGTCGCGCACGTCGTTATGCAGCGTCCAGGCGCGGTTCAGCGCCGCCGGTCCGAGATAACCGGGGTTCCACGACACGACGTCACACGAGCTGTAGCACACGCCGCAGCCGATGCATTCGATCGCCTCATCCACCAGCCTTCTCTGCGCTGAGTCGGGCGATACGCGGGCGAAGCCGTCATTGCGCGTTGTCTCGCCGCGGAAGCGGCCATGCGCGGCGGCCCATTTGTCGAAGAACGGGCTCATGTCGGTGACAAGGTCCTTGATCACCGGGAGATTCGCAAGAGGGGCGATTTCGAGACGATCGTGCGCAGCGACCTTGGCCACATGGGTGCGGCAGGTCCAGCGCGCCTTACCGTTCACGGTCATCGCGCACGAGCCGCACACGCCCACGCGGCAGGCGAAGCGATAAGAGAGCGTTGAATCAAGACCGCGCTGGATATGCGTCACCACGTCGAGCACGGTCTGGCTCTCGAACCGCGGCACCTCGAACGTCTGAAAGTGGCCGGACTCCCCGCCACGCCAGACACGAACCTGAAGCGTGCTCATAAAAATGATGAATGCGGAATAATGAACGAACGGCAAAGGCGCGCGAAGCGCCCTCATTCATCACTCATCATTCATCATTCACCATTGGCCTCTAGGCGCTTTCGTAGAGCCGCGTCATCACGAATTCGCGATGCCCGAGCGCTTCGGACGCAGTGAGCCGGCCGTTGCAGGTGCGCAGCATCACTTCCAGGAGCTCGTTGCCGGCCTGGTCCAGGTTCTTCTCCCGCTGCAGCAGCCCGGACACGTCGAGATCCATGTGTTCGCTCATGGTGCGCGCGGTGCGCGGATTCGCCGTGAGCTTGATCACCGGCAGGATCGGGTTGCCGATGACGTTACCCTGTCCGGTCGGGAACAAGTGCACCACGTAGCCCGCCGCAGCGAGCAGCGTCACCATTTCCGCGGCGGCCGAAGACGAATCCATGAACCACAGGCCGGGGCCGGTCGGCGCTTCGGCCTTGTCGAGCACGCCGATCACCTTGCATTTCTTGCCGATCTTCTGGATGTTGCCGAACGCCTTTTCCTCGATGGTGGTGAGTCCGCCCGCGATGTTGCCCTTGGTCGGCTGCGAATCGGACAGGTCGTCGGTCTTGTGGCGGTTGATCACTTCCTGGTAGCGGTCGAACATGAACATGAACCGCTCGCGCACCTCGCCGTTCGCGCACCGATCGGCCACGATCTGCTCGCCGCCGGTGATTTCGGTGGTCTCGCCGAAGCACATCGTCACACCCAGCGGTTCCAGCTTGTCGAAGGCATTGCCCACCGTGGGGTTGGAACCGCAGCCGGAAGTCGTGTCGGACTCGCCGCACTTGCAGGAGACCCACAGGTCGCTTACCGGACACTCTTCGCGCTTGAGTTCCGAAGCCCATTGCATGTATTCCTTGGCGACTTTGGAAGCGCGCAGGATGGTGTCGTGATCGCCGTGCAGCTCGATGCCGAAACCGATCACCGGCTTGCCGGTCCTGGCGATGCCGTCGACCACGCGCTTGGTCCAGCCTTCCTCGATGCCGATCACCACCACCGCCGCAACGTTGGGGTTGGAGCCCGCGCCGATCAGCGTGCGGAAGTGAAGATCCAGGTCGGCGCCGAACTGCAGGCGTCCGTAGGGGTGGGGGATCGCCATCGCGCCCTTGATGTTGTTAGCCACCGCTTCGCACGCGGCGTTGGCGAGGTCATCGACCGGAAGGATGATGACGTGGTTGCGCACGCCGGCGCGGCCGTTCTCGCGCCGGTAGCCCCGGAAGATAGTCTTGCTGTTAATCATATGAACCCCGGTGAATGGTGAATGGTGAATGGTGAATGGTGAATGGTGAATGGTGAATGGTGGATGGTGAGATGTGACAAGTGAACAGAAACGGCGACCGGCCTTGCCTGTTCACCGTTCGCTGTTCACTGCACTACTACCAGCGTTTGGTCTTGATGTTGTGAACATGCGCGTGTTCGCCGACCTTGATGTCGGACACCGCGCGTCCGATGTCGAAACCGTACTTGATGACCGTGTCGCCTTTCCTGATCTCCTTGGTGGCGACCTTGTGCCCGATCGGGATGTCATTGATCGCCTTGACCTTGATGGTGGAGTCGTCCTCCATCACCCAGCCGATCAGTTCCTGGCCGGCCTTGATGCCCTCGATCACGGCAACGCCCACCGTGTCTTTCTCGTCGTGAACCAGTATGTGAATCATGTCGTCTCCTTGCTGCTGTTGCGATGCGGAAAGAGGGATGACGCCGGCTGATGATGGCGGTCTCGTGGGCGCATTCTACCCGCCCCACCCCTCAAAGTCAACTATATGACCTATATGAATTGGAGGGGTATGGGTGTTAGAATGCCGTCGGTTCGGAAACGCCACAGGGATCGCACGATGGCTAACACGCTCGCCGCAGGCAACCTTACTTTCAACCCGCTTTATAAGGAAGTCAAGATCCGCATCACCCGCAGCCTCGCCGCGGGCGAATGGAAGCCGGGCGAGGCGCTGCCCAGCGAGTCGCGGCTCGCAGGGCAGTTCAACGTCTCGATCGGCACCGTTCGCAAGGCGATCGACGAGCTGGTTGCGGAGCAAATCCTTGTGCGGCAACAGGGCCGCGGCACCTTTGTTGCAACGCACACCGAAGACCGCACGCTGTTTTACTTTTTCCACATTGTCGGCAAGGACGGCAGCAAGGAGCTCCCGGTCACCGAATTCTTGTCGTTCCACAGGGGGAAGGCCGAGGCCGAGGATGCAGCGCGACTCGGGATCCCGAGCGGCGCCAGGAAGTTACGCATCCGGAATTTATTGAAACTCGGCGGCAAGCCGGTGATTTTCGACGATATCGTGGTGCCCACGGCGCTCTTCCCCGACCTCGATCAGGACACCTTCGTCAAGCGCGAGAGCACCATCTACGGACTGTACCAGGCACGCTACGGCATCAACGTCATCCGCATCAGCGAGCGCCTGTCGGCGGCCAATGCGCCGGCACGGATTGCCGGCCTCCTGGACACCAGGCGGAACACTCCGGCGCTGGTGATAAAGCGCGTGGCCTACACCTACAACGATACGCCCGTCGAATACCGCGTAAGCTGGGTCAACACCGAGAATCACGAATACCTGAGCGATCTGTGGAAGAGCGAGGCGCGGTGAAAAGCCGTGAGCAGTGAGCGGTGCCTATTCCTGAGTTCCGACTGCTGCGGCACCAGCGCCCGCCAGTTTCTCCTTGATGCGCGCCGCTTTGCCTGAACGTTGGCGCAGGTAATAGAGCTTGGAGCGGCCGACGTCGCCGCGGCGCTTGACCTCGATGCTTGCGATGAGCGGCGAGTAGGTCTGGAACGTGCGTTCCACGCCTTCGCCGGAGGAAATCTTGCGCACGATGAAGGACGAATTGAGTCCACGGTTGCGCTTGGCGATCACCACGCCTTCATAGGCCTGGGCGCGCTTGCGGTCGCCTTCGACGACGTTGACGTTCACCACCACGGTGTCGCCGGGCGCGAAGTCGGGAATGCTCTTCCCGAGGCGTTTGATCTCTTCCTGTTCGAGCTCTCTGATGATGTCCATGTTCACGCTCCTTGCACTTCCTTCTTGAATTCTTCCAGCAGCTCGCGTTCCTCATCGGTCAGCGCGCGCCGCTCCAGCAAATCCGGCCGCCGCTGCCAGGTTCGTCCCAGCGCCTGCTTCAACCGCCAGCGGCCGATCTCGGCGTGGTTGCCCGAAAGCAGCACCGCCGGCACCGCTTTGCCATCATACACTTCCGGCCGCGTGTAGTGCGGGCAGTCGAGCAGGCCATTCACGAACGAATCCTGGTTCGCCGACTCGGCATCGCCCAGCGCGCCCGGCAGTTGCCGCACCACGCAGTCCATCACCACCATCGCCGCAAGCTCTCCACCGGAGAGCACATAATCGCCGATCGAAATCTCGTCCTCGACGCTCTTGCGGACCAGCCGCTCGTCCACGCCTTCATAGCGTCCGGCAAGAAGCACCAGCCCCTGCTCCCGCGCGAGCGCGATCACCAGTTCATGGTGAAGCAGGCGGCCTTGCGGCGAGAGATAAATCACCCGCGGCTCGCGCACGCCCGAGCTCTTCTGCCGCTGCCGCGCCGCCGCCAGCGCTTTCCCGAGCGGCTCCGCCATCATCACCATGCCGGGGCCGCCGCCGTAGGGCCGATCGTCCACCGTGCGATAGCTGTTGGCGGCAAAATCGCGCGGATTCCACAGCACCAACTGGTACAATCCTTTGTCCCGCGCGCGGCCCGTTATTCCGCACTCCGTCACCGCGTCGAACATCGGCGGAAATAGCGTGACGACGTCAAACTGCATCAGTAATCCGCGCCCCAATCGACCCTGATCACGCCGCCGGCAAGATCGACCTGCGTCACCACCTCCGCGATGAACGGTATCAGCCGCTCGCGTTCGCCGTGCACCACCAGCACGTCGTTAGCGCCGGTCTCGATCATCCGGACCACCCGGCCGAAGTCCTGCGCCGCGTTGTTCACCACGTTAAGACCGATCAGGTCGGTCCAGTAAAATTCATTTGCTGCAGTGTTCGGCAACGCTTCCCGCGCAACGGCAACCTCCTTGCTTCTGAACAGCGCTGCCGCATCACGATCGTCACAGCCTTCAAGCTTGGCCACGACCGCACGGCCCTGAACCTTCGATCCCGCGACCCGGTACTCTCGCCAATTGTCGTTACGGCCGAGCCACCATGCCGCGTAGGCGAGCAGGTTCTCCGCTGCCGCGGTGAAAGGTTGAACCTTGATCCAGCCCGTGACGCCAAACGGGGCGGAAACGCGCCCCATCACCACCAGCTTCTCAGACGGCTTCAGAGCCTGCAACACCAGATTGTTTGACGAGCCGCGCCGCAGTGTCGGACAGGATCGCACCCTTGGATTGCCAATAGGCGAGGCGCTCCTTGTTGATGCGCAGCGTTTCCTGGCCTTCCGGCGCTTTGGGGTTATAGAACCCGATGCGCTCGATGAAGCGGCCGTCGCGCGCGCGGCGCGAATCGGCCACGACCAGATTGAAGAACGGACGCTTGTTTGCGCCGCCGCGTGCCAAACGAATCACGACCATGGCTAACCTTGCTGATCCGGAAACGGAAAGGGCGTGATTTTACGCTACTTTTTGCTCAGCGCGCAAGGAGAACGAAGAGCGTATCGGCGTGCATCGGCGGCCAAGATCGTACTATACTTAGGAATGCGCCGCGACGGGTCTAGCGCATTCCTGGGAACATCCCCCTCATCGAGCGCATCATCTTGACGAGCCCGCCTTTCGCCATCATCTTCATCATCTTCTGCGTCTGCTCGAACTGGTTCAGGAGGCGGTTCACTTCCTGCACCGTGACCCCGGCGCCCGCGGCGATGCGGCGCTTGCGGGAGGCCTTGATGAGCTCGGGCCTGGCCCGTTCCCGCCGCGTCATCGAGTTGATGATGCCCTCGATACGGCGGATCGCCTTGTCGTCCATGTGCGGGGCTCCTTGCGCCATCTGCGCAAGGTTGCCGGGGAGCTTGTCGGCAAGCGCCGCGAGCCCGCCCATCTTCTTCATCTGCGCGATCTGCTGCTTGAAATCCTCGAGGTCAAAACCCTTGCCCGACTTGACTTTCTTTGCAAGTTTCTCGGCTTCGTCGCGGTCGACGCTCTTCTGCACATCCTCGAGCAGCGACAGCACGTCGCCCATGCCGAGGATGCGCGAGGCCATGCGGTCGGGGTAAAACGCTTCGAGACCGGCGAGCTTCTCGCCCACCCCGGCGAACTTGATGGGCTTGCCGGTAACGCGCCGCACCGAGAGCGCCGCTCCGCCGCGCGCATCACCGTCGAGTTTGGAAAGGATGATGCCGGTCAAGGGCAGGGCGTCGGCAAACGCTTTCGCCGTGTTCACGGCATCCTGGCCCTGCATGGCATCGACCACGAACAGCGTCTCGATCGGCTTCAGCGCCGCGTGCAGCTCGCGAATCTCCTGCATCATCGCTTCGTCGATCGCGAGCCGTCCCGCGGTATCGACGATCAGAACGTCGTGGTAATGCTTGCGCGCGAAGTCGAGCGCCGCGGCGGCGATGTCGGCCGGCTTGTCGCCCGCCGCCACCGGAAAGAAATCGGCCTCGACCTGGGCCGCAAGGGTCTTCAGTTGCTCGATCGCGGCGGGGCGGTAGACGTCACAGCTCGAGAGCAGGACTTTCTTCCGGTGCTCCTCACGAAGCCACTTCGCAAGCTTGCCGCTGGTAGTGGTCTTGCCCGATCCCTGCAATCCCGCCATCAGGATCACCGCCGGTGGTTGCGTGGCAAGATTCAGCGCGTCGTTCTTCTCGCCCATCAATTGGACGAGTTCACGGTGGACAATGCCGACCACCGCCTGGCCCGGCGTAAGGCTGCCCGCCACTTCCACCCCGAGCGCCTTCTCGCGCACCCGGCCGACGAACTCCTTGACCACCGGCAGCGCCACGTCGGCTTCCAGCAGCGCCATACGCACTTCCCTCAGCGCTTCCTGAATATTGTTTTCGGTGATACGCGCCTCGCCGCGCAACGTCTTGATCACGCGCGAAAGGCGCTGGCTCAGATTGTCGAACATGGGACGGGGATAAGGTACACTTGGGGAATGTCCCGAATTTTACCTTATCTGATCAACGCCCTGCTCTACGCCGGGCTCGCCTACCATTTCTGGCGCACGCGCTGGGCGCACGCGGCTCACGCCCAGGCTGCCACGTCCTCGTCCGGCGCTCTGGAACACTACGCGGTGCTGGTGCCGTTGGGTCTGCATACCGTGCTCCTCGCGCAGTCGGTTTTTGGCGGACATGGCCTGTATCTCGGGGTCGGCAACGCGATATCGGCAATCCTCTGGCTCACCGTGCTGATCTACTGGCTCGCCAATTTCGTCTACAAGCTCGAGGGTCTTCAGTCGCTGGTGATGCCGGTCGCCGCGGTGGCGTCGCTCCTGCCGGTGGTTTTCCCATCGCTGAAACCTTTGCCCAATACCGAATTCGCCGTTTTCAGATTCCACCTGCTGATAGCGATGCTCGCTTACAGCCTTTTCACAATCGCATCCCTGCATGTGCTGCTCATGGCCTTGCTCGAGCGGCGGCTTCACGGCGGCACGCTGCCGCAGATGCTCGAGCGGCTCCCGCCGCTACTCGGCATGGAGATATTGCTGTTTCGCATCATCTGGGCCGGTTTCATCCTGCTCACGTTGACGCTCGCGAGCGGCGTCGTCTTCTCCGAGGAGCTTTTTGGCCAAGCGGCCAAGTTCAACCACAAGACCGTGTTCGGTGTGCTGTCCTGGATCATTTTCGCCGCGCTGCTTGCCGGCAGGCACGTCTACGGCTGGCGCGGTCGCGTCGCCGTGCGCTGGACGCTGGCAGGTTTTCTTGCACTGGTGCTCGCCTACGTCGGCAGCAGGTTCGTGCTTGAAGTAATCCTAGGCAGAGCCTAGGATTACTTATATCAGGAACGAGGATTGGGTTCGGCGCTAATTGCTTCAATCTTCGATCCTAATTCCTCATTCCCAAGCCGCCCTTGACAGTGTCGAGGTCGGCTCCGATACTGATTTTCCCTCCACCACTAATCGGTTTGATCCGTGGAAGACATTCCCGTATCGACGCTGTTCGCGGCGTTATTTTTCCTGCTGATCGTATCTGCGTTCTTCTCGATTTCCGAAACCAGCATGATGGCGCTCAACCGCTACCGCTTGAAGCACCTCACGCAAAGCGGCCACCGCGGCGCGCGGCTCGCCTCCGAACTGCTCGCCAACACCGACAAGTTCCTCGGCGTGGTACTGCTCGGAAACAACGTGATCAACGCCGCTTCGGCGCTGCTCGTCGGAGAAATCGCGCGCCGCCATCTTGGCGACAGCCAGTTTGCGCTGCTGATCGCAACCGGCGCCGCTGCGTTCGCAATCCTCGTATTCAGCGAAATCACGCCGAAGGTGATCGGTGCGGCGTATCCGGAGCGCATCGCGCTGCCCTCGAGCTACGTCCTGACGCCCCTGCTCAAGCTCACGCGGCCGGTCGTGTGGTTCGTGAATCTGTTCGTGCAGGCATTGCTGCGGCTGATGTGGCTGAACCCCGGCTCGGGCGAGCACAAGCTCTCGGTCGAGGAGCTGCGCACACTGGTGCTGGAGGCGGGCTATATTCCACGCAAGCACCAGAGCATCCTCATCAACCTGTTCGATCTCGAGGCGATCACGGTCGACGACGTCATGGTGCCGCGCAGCCAGATCGAGGCGATCGATCTTGATGCGCCGCTCGGTGACGTGACGCAGCAGATCTCCACCGCCTACCATCGCCGCCTGCTGGTCTACACCGGCCACCTCGATGAAGTTGTCGGCACGCTCCGCGTGAGACACGTGCTCAATCTGTTGCGGCGGGGCGAACTTACCAGGGACAGCCTGCGCGCGATCGTCCGTGAGCCCTATTTCGTGCCCGCGGGCACGCCGCTGTTTTCCCAACTGCAGAACTTCCAGGAGCATCAGGATCGCGTGGGCCTGGTGGTCGACGAGTATGGGGAACTGATGGGGCTTGTCACGCTCGAGGACATTCTCGAGGAAATCATCGGCGAGTTCACCACGCAGTCGCCGCTGCAGACGCGGGGCTTCCACAGGCAGGAGGATGGCAGCTTCCTGGTCGAAGGCAGTACGCTGCTTAGAGAACTCAACCGCAAGCTCGGTTTTCGTTTCCCGCTCGACGGACCCAAGACACTGAATGGTCTGATTCTCGAGCACCTGCAGGACATCCCGGAGCCCAACATCAGCGTGAAAATCGCCGACTATCCTCTGGAAATCGTGCAAACCCAGGACCGGGTCGTCAAGGCGGTGCGCGTGTTTCCGCCAGCGGGCGGCGCACCGGACGCGACAGCACGCTGATTGTGTGGCAAATTGGCCTTTACAAAGCGAGGGAAGACGTGCATCATTTTGTTAATAAGAATTCCTAACCCGTTGGTTAAACGCATTAATCTGGGAACTTACCATGGCAACAGCAGCTGCGGCCGCAAGAAAGCCTGAGGTCAAGGAATTCAATTTCACCTGGGTCGGGCAGGACAAGGCCGGCAAGACCGTGCGCGGCGAGATGCGCGCAAGCGGCGAGGCCCAAGTCAACGCCACCCTGCGGCGGCAGGGAATCAGGGTGGTCGAACTCAAGAGGCAAAAACTCCGCGGCGGGAGTTCGATCACCGACAAGGATATCACGCTGTTCACGCGCCAGCTCGCGACGATGATGAAATCGGGCGTGCCGCTGCTGCAGTCTTTCGACATCGTCAGCAAAGGGCACAGCAATCCGGCGGTGTCGCGCCTGCTGCTCGACATCAAGACCGAAGTCGAAACCGGATCGAGTTTGAAGCAGGCCTTTGAAAAGCACCCGCTCTACTTCGATGCCTTGTTCTGCAACCTGGTCGGAGCGGGCGAATCCGCCGGTATTCTCGACAGCCTCCTCGACCGCCTCGCGACCTACAAGGAAAAAATTCTTGCCATCAAGAGCAAGATCAAGGCCGCCCTGTTCTATCCGCTCTCGATTGTTATCGTCGCCTTCGTGATCACCGCGATTATCATGATTTTCGTGATCCCGGCATTCAAGCAGGTGTTTACGAGTTTCGGCGCCGACCTTCCCGGTCCGACGCTGTTGGTGATGGCGATCTCGGACTTCTTCGTGCAGTACTGGTACGCGATCTTTGGCGGCCTCATAGGTTCGGTCTACGCGTTCTTCTGGACCTGGAAGCGTTCCCAGAAGATGCAGATCTTCATGGATCGCGTGATGCTGCGCATCCCGGTGTTCGGCGACCTGGTGAGAAAGTCATCGATCGCGCGCTGGACGCGCACGCTCTCCACCATGTTTGCAGCCGGCGTGCCGCTCGTTGAGGCGCTCGATTCCGTGGCCGGCGCGTCGGGCAACCACGAGTATTACGTTGCCACCAAGAAAATCCAGTCCGAGGTCGCCACCGGCTCCAGCCTCACATCGGCCATGCAGGGCACCGAGGTCTTCCCCAACATGGTGATCCAGATGGTTTCGATCGGCGAAGAGTCCGGTTCGCTCGACGGGATGCTGTCGAAAGTCGCCGACTTCTTCGAGCAGGAAGTGGATGATGCGGTAGAAGCGCTTTCGAGCCTCATGGAGCCGATGATCATGGTGGTGCTCGGCACGCTGATCGGCGGCATGGTAATCGCGATGTACCTGCCGATCTTCAAGTTGGGCGCGGTGGTGTAGGAAGGCGAGGATTGAGGATTCAGGATTGAGGATTGAGCAGAAAGGCAAGATCAGGTCTGTTCTTCCTCGCTCCTCGCTCCTCGCTCCTCGATCCTCGATCCTAGAATGCCGGTCGTTTCGCTGCTGCAAAGTTCTCCTGCGCTCCTTGTCACCACCTGCGTGCTGCTCGGCCTCGCGGTCGGCAGCTTCTTGAACGTTGTCATTCACCGCCTGCCCAAAATCCTGGAGCGGCAGTGGCGCGCGGAATGCGCGGACCTTGCGGGGACCGAGCCGCCGCCCGCGGAAAGATTCAACCTGGCAACGCCGCGCTCACGCTGTCCGTCGTGCGGACACGGGATCACGGCGCTCGAAAACATCCCGGTGGCAAGCTATTTCCTGCTGGGCGGCCGATGCTCGGCGTGCAAAGCCCGGATCTCGCCGCGCTACCCGTTGGTCGAAGCGCTCAGCGGCCTCATAAGCGGTTATGCGGCGTGGCGATTCGGGTTCAGCGTGGCCGCTTTCGGCGCACTGTTGTTTTCATGGGCGATGATCGCGCTTGCCTTCATCGATCTCGACACCTTCTACCTGCCGGACGACGTCACGCTGCCCCTGCTGTGGACCGGGCTCATTTTCAACGTCTTCGGCGTCTTCGCCGATCTCAATTCGGCCGTGATCGGGGCGGCCGGCGGTTATCTTGCGCTGTGGTCGGTATTCTGGCTCTACAAACTCGCAACCGGCAAGGAAGGAATGGGATACGGCGACTTCAAACTGCTTGCGGCAATCGGCGCCTGGCTGGGGTGGAAAATGCTGCCGCTGGTGATCCTGCTTTCCTCGTTGGTGGGCGCGGCGATCGGCATCGCGCTCATTGTTTTCGCGCGCCATGAGCGCAATACGCCGATTCCGTTCGGCCCCTATCTCGCGATCGCCGGGTTGATCGCGCTGCTGCACGGCGAAGCGATCACCAGACGCTACCTCGATCTTTTCTAATGAGCATCGTAAGAATGCTTGACGATGCTCATCCCTCACCCCCGCCCCTCTCCCGCGCCGCGGGCGAGGGGGGATTCGTGGTGCAAATGGTCGTCAACCATTTGCACGGGGTTCAATAATGCGCACGCCGTTCTGCATCGGGCTCACCGGCGGCATCGGATCCGGGAAATCGAGCGCCGCGAAAATTTTCCAGGAGCTTGGCGCGGCGGTCGTTGACACCGATCAGATCGCGCACGAGCTCACTCGTCGCGGTGGCGCGGCGATCGCGGCCATCGCGGATCACTTCGGCGCCGACTGCATTGCCGCGGATGGCAGCCTCGACCGGTCGAAAATGCGGCGGCAGGTGTTCGCCGACCCGAAGGCCAAGCGAAAGCTCGAGGCCATACTGCACCCCCTGATTCGCAGGGAATCGCGAGCGCGCATCGCTGCGGCGCAACAACCCTATGTGCTGGTGGTCGTTCCGTTGCTGCTCGAAACGGGTGCTTACCGCGAGCTGATCAAGCGCGTGCTCGTTGTCGACTGTGATGAAGCGCGGCAGATTGCACGCACCGTAAAACGCAGCGGCCTCGCTATCGACGAGGTGCGCGCAATCATGGCGGCGCAACTGCCGCGCGCCGAACGCCTCGCCGCCGCGGACGATGTGCTGCACAATGACGCGGACATCGACGCACTGCGCCGCCAAGTCGAGATACTCCATGCGAAATACCTCGCGCTCGCCCGGGCGGGGTCGCACGAGGCGGGAAATTGAGGGCCGAACGATCCTCAAGACCCGCGAATAAGGCCTTTATTTTTTTCGGGTTTTGGTGAATACTTAGCCGCAGTTTTGAATCTGCGACGGTTTCCGGGCGCCGTGATCAGCTACGAGTATCCTCTCAGCGAACGCGTACGTACGCTCCTGCGGCTGGAGGACCTGTACGAGCGCGTCGAATATTTTCTCGCGAAGAGCGATTCGCTCGAACATCACATCGCGCTGCTGTCGCTCTTCGAAATCCTCGAGGTATCGAGCCGCGCCGACCTCAAGTCCGATCTGCTGCAGGAACTGGAAAGGCAGAAGCAGACGCTCGAGCAGCTCCGCGACAACCCGGACATCTCCGAGCAGGCGCTCGACGAGATCCTGGGGCAAATCGATCAGGTGTCCTCGCGCCTGTTCCAGGCTTCCGGCAAGACCGGGCAGGAACTGCGCGAGAACGAATGGCTGATGAGCATCAAGCAGCGCACCAATATCCCCGGCGGCGTGTGCGAGTTCGACCTGCCGTCGTATCACTACTGGCTGCAGCAGGGCGCCGCGCCGCGCCGCCGCGATCTGCAGCGGTGGCTGGCACCGTTCCTGCCCATCCGCGACGCGATTGCAATCGTGTTGCGGCTGCTGCGCGAGTCCGGGAAAACCACTTCACAGGTGGCGCACCAGGGCGTCTATCAGCAGATGATGGCAGGCCGTGTCGCGCAGATGCTGCGCATCCGGCTCGCCCGCGACTATCCCTGTGTGCCGGAGATCAGCGCCAACAAGTATGCGCTCAATATCCGTTTCACGACCCAGGAAGGCATCGAGCGCCCGAAGGCGGCGGAAACCGACGTGGAGTTCGAGCTGACATTCTGCAACCTGTAAGGTCCGGAACCTGTCCCGACATGCCGCACAAGCCGCAGATCGTCAGTTGTCCGCAGTGCGGGAAAAGCGTGGCGTGGGACAGCGCCAACCCCTACCGCCCGTTCTGCTCGGAGCGCTGCAAATTGATCGACCTCGGCGCCTGGGCGAGCGAGTCCTACCGCATCCCGGTCGCAGAAAGCAAGGACAGTCCGGAAACAGACGAGCCCGGCGGTGCTGCGTAAGCGATGAGTGCAGAGCTATAGCCGTTGGCGGTTTGCACAGGCGCATCTTGTGGAATCTTTCATGATCAAGCGATACGAAATTCAATCCTAATCCGGCTTGATCCCCGCTGCCTTCACGACCTTGCCCCATTTCTCGAGCTCGGATTTGAGGTGCGCATCGAACTCCTGGGGCGTGGTGGTCGAGATGTCGAGAGACAGGCCTGTCAGCCGCGCCCGCACATCGGGCGAGTTCATCGTCTCGATTACGGCTTTGTGCAGCGTCGCCAGCGTGTCCTTCGGAAGTCGCGCCGGCGCGAAAATCCCGAACCAATTCGTCACGATCATGCCCGGCACGCTGCTTTCCTCGAAAGTCGGCACGTCCGGCAGCGCGCTCGCGCGCTTAATGCTGGCAAGCGCAAGGGCGCGCACACGGCCGGCGCGCACGTGTGGGACGGCACCGGGAATCGTGGGAAAGGCCGCCTGAATTTGTCCCCCAATTACATCGATCATCGCGATCGCGATGCTCTTGTAGGGCACATGCACCAGGTTCGCGCGTGTCGCAATCTTGAATAACTCGCCGGTGAGATGAGTGACCGCGCCGTTGCCGCCCGACCCGTAGTTGATCTTTCCGGGCTGCGTGTTTGCCGCCGCGATAAAGTCCTTCAGCGTCTTGGCCGGAAAACCGGGGTTGATCACAAACACCTGGGGTGCCGTCGCGAGCAGAGATATTGGAGTGAAGTCTTTGATCGGGTCGTACGGAACATGGCGCAAAACGTGCACATTGATCGTGTGCGGCGAATCGCCAATGAGCAGCGTGTAGCCGTCGGGCGTTGCCTTGGCGACGATCTCGCGTCCGAGCGAACCGGCTGCACCGGGCCGGTTGTCGATGACGAACTGCTGCCCGAGCCTGTCCCCGAGCTTCTGTCCAAGGATGCGCGCGACGGTATCCGACGAACCGCCGGGCGAGTAGGGCACGATCACACGCACCGGGCGCACGGGGTAGGTCGAGCTTTTCGCGGGCGCTTGCGCGGCAGACTGTCCGGCCGCCGCAGCCAGCACCCCGCACAGCAAGCCAATACCACTTATACGCATCAGGCGCAGCCGCCCGGCGTACGCCCATTCATTCTGTTGCAGCATCATGATTCCCCCCTTTCTGAACGCAAATCATGCACTCGACGCACGAAGCGGGTCAAGCCAACCCGGTGCGTGGCCGCCGTTCTCGCCTGCTGGCGAGGGATGAGGGCGCAGGGATGAAGCGTTGATCAACCCGGTCTCTTGGTCTCCGCGTTCCTCCACGCCCTCCGCGTCCCTTGCGGTAAGAGCTTTTGCGCGGCCCAAAGCAAACGTGGCGCCGACGCAAGAGTCAGCTCCACGCGCCGCGCATCATGCTCACGCCGTGCGCGCCTGCCTGCCAGGCGGCGGAGAGATCGTCCGGACGCATCCCGCCCAAGGCGTATACCGGCAGCGGATAATCCCTGATCAGCGCTTTGAACCTGTCCCATCCCAAGCCCGGTGCACCGGGATGACTGGGTGTGGGCAGCAGCGGCCCCAGCACCACGAAATCGGCGCCGATGTGCGCGGCTTGCTCGAGCTCCGCTTCGTCGTGGCAGGACGCGCCGACAAGATCAAAACCCGGCCGCTTCTCCAGGCTTGCGAGCTGGGCGGCGGTCAGATGCACGCCATCCGCGCCCAGCTCACGGGCAAGTTCCACGCTGCCATTGATCAGGACCCGTGCGCCGTGCCGGCGCGCGAGCGCGATCGCCCGCGACGCCAACGCCCGCAGCGCCGCGGCAGCCCACGCCTTCTCGCGTACTTGAAACAGCCCCAGCCCATGCTGGAGTGCCCTCTCGAGCCGGCGCAGAAACTCGTCCGGTCCCAGGGCCGTGGCGTTGCTGATGCCGTAAACCGCGGGCAGGTCGAGCGCACGCAACACCGGACTGTTTGCGGGCAGCAACGGCGAGACGGCAAGCTCTCGCGTGGACTGCCAGGCAAGACGCTGGTGTTCCTTGCCGTGTGGTTCCCCGCGCCAGCCGGCGACGCGAAAAAAACGCAGCCGCACCGCGGCATGTGCATAATCGTAATCGCGCGTGATCCAGGGATAGGCCTGCTCGACGTCGATGCCGAGTTCCTCGTGGAGCTCGCGCCTGAGCGCACCTTCCGCCGATTCGCCGTCCTCGATCTTGCCGCCGGGGAATTCCCAGTAGCCGGCGTAGACTTTGCCCGCGGGGCGCTGGGCCATCAAGAACCGGCCGTCACCGCGCAAAATGACCGCCGCCGCGACCTCGAGACGTGGGACGGGCATCGCTCAAAGGATGAAGGATGAAGGATGAAGGAGCTTCTCGAAGGATGAAGGATGAAGGATGAAGGATGAATAAACGCCCGCGTCACGGGCACTTCCGCCTTCCGCCTTCCGC
>Ga0156226_1289_pt1 | contig 21798 bp, 15 predicted proteins | sample RifCSPlowO2_12_FD_107874 | JGI IMG/M metagenome (GOLD analysis project Ga0156226, IMG submission 107874) | Betaproteobacteria bacterium RIFCSPLOWO2_12_FULL_62_13
GCTCACGAGATCAACAACCCGTTGACGGCGGTATTGACCTACAGCAGCTTTCTCCTCAAGAGGACCAAGGATAATCCCGAGGTCCAGGAAGATCTCGGAGTCATAGTCAGAGAAACCATACGAAGCAGGGAGATCGTCAAGAACCTGCTCGATTTCGCCCGCCAGTCCGTCCCCAAGAAGCAGAATGCGGATATAAACAAGATCATCAAGAGCGCGCTGGACGTCGTTTCCAACCAACTGGCGGCGAAGGGAATCAAACTCGATGTGCGTCTTGACTCCTCGTTGCCGGAGGTGACCGTTGATGCGAACCAGATTCAGCAGGTTTTCATAAACCTGCTGGTCAATGCCGCCGATGCAATTGGAGACAACGGGGGCAAAATCTCGATTGATCCGTCTTTGATTTCTCTTTCACCCTATGGCGTCGCACAGGTAAAAACAGCCGTTTGCCCCCAAAGCCATGACCTGATGGACAACGAAATAAAAATTAACGGCTTGCCGACCGTAAGAGTAAAAGTGGTTTCAAATGGCCACGATCATATCGTGAACCTCGATCCTGTTTATGGAAAACACCGCCACCAGTACGGGATTGAAATCAAGAATGGAAAAAATCTGCGGTTTTCATGTCCCCAATGCGATATCTCGTTGATCGAGAAAGATGTCAAATGCCCGAAATGCGGGTCATCGGTTTACCACTTCCAGGTACCGCCGCACGGAATGCTGGAGGGCTGCACAAATCCCGAATGTAGCTGGCAAAGGTGGCAGGTCATCGATCAAGCAGGGCACAAGGATTACATAGAAGTAAAAATAGCCGATACAGGACAGGGAATTCCCCAAGAGAGTCTATCGAGAATATTTGAACCGTTTTACACCACAAAAGGGACACACGGAACCGGGCTTGGACTTGCGGTGATATGGAGAATCATAGATAACCATAACGGGACGATCAACGTGGAAAGTGAGCTTGGAAAAGGAACAACGTTTATCATTCATTTACCTTTGCAAAATAAGACTCAATAGATAAACGCCATTTGCGATTTTGAAGCAATACTCTCATCAAAAACAATAGACTCGGCCTCGGCGTGGTCGTCATCGCAAGCCAGTAAAATGGCGAAAAACGGGCGCTATGCGCGGTGTTGCGCTTGAACATCCAATAACTCGAAGCCTGAAATGGCGATCTGCCGGAGCAAACTCACAATGACCGGAACGAAGTTCTACGCGGACGTGATCACTGGTGCCACGCTGGCATTGGTGGTCATGGTAGTGCTCGGTGTTACGAGCCTGACTGCCCGCGCCGCCGAGCGCGCTGTCTCCAAAGCGACCCAGCAATGTCTCGATTGCCATTCCGTCAAGGGGCTCGAGAAGAAACTGGCGAACGGAGAAACGCTCGCCCTGCACGTGGACGGAGCGGCGTTTGCGAAATCGGCGCATAACCTGCTCGGGTGCGCCGTCTGCCATGCCGACGCCACGCTCGAGAACCATCCTCCGGTCAAGAAGAAGATCGCCAGCGTCCGTGAGAATTCGCTCGCGATGCAGAAGGTCTGCAGCTCCTGTCACGCCGACCAATTCAAGGAGCACGAGGGCAGCATTCACGCCGCCCTGCTCCGAGAGGGCAATCCGGTCGCGCCCGTCTGCACCGACTGCCACAATCCCCATGCGGCGGTGCCCAAAGCCTCCTATGACGTGGCGAGCGGAGCCCCGTGCAGCAAATGTCACGGTTCCGTCTTCGAAGCGTATGCCGGCAGCGTGCACGGCCAAGCACGCAAACAGGGGCGCGTCGAGGCTCCGGTCTGTTCGACTTGCCATAGCGCCCATGACGTGAAAGCCGCCGCAGGTGGGGAGAAGATCAAGGACAACTGCCATGCATGCCACTCGGGTGCCTTGCCGGCGCACCAGAATTGGCTTCCCAACGCTGCGCTGCACCTCAAGACCATTTCGTGCGCAGCGTGTCACGCGCCCGGCGTGAAGCGCAGGGTCGACCTGAGGCTTTACGACAGTGCTGCGCAGAAACGCATCGCTGAAAAGGAAGGCGTGCCGCAGTTCGAAATGCGGGCCCGCGCCATCGATACCGAAGGCAAGGGTCTGAATGCGATCGCGTTGCAGAGCCTGCTGCGGGAATTCAGCCGCGACGGGATGGAAGGCAAGGCGATCCTGCGCGGACGGTTGGAAGTCGACAGCGGTGTCGAGGCGCACCAGCTTGCCGACAAGGCCAAGGCCGTGGGGCAATGTGAAACCTGCCACCGGGCAGGCTCCGACCCCTTCCAGCGCGTCACCATCTCCATCGCCGGCCCCGATGGCAGACTGGTGCGCTATGGCGCGCAGCAGGAGGTCCTGAGCTCCGCGACTTCCATCGATTCGATCGGCGGCTTCTATGTCATCGGCGGCACCCGGATCAAGTTGCTGGATATGCTCGTCGCCCTCGCGCTGCTGGTGGGCGTCGGCGTGCCTATCGTCCATTTGACGCTCGGCTGGCTCTCTCGGAGATACGCGAAGAAAATCGGCGGGCGGGAGGACTCGTGAAACGCGCGGACCCAAGGTCGGCCGAGTCCTCCAGTGGTCCTGCCGACGCCGATGACCCAAGATAAGAAGGAACGACGCAATGCCAAGAATCTACGTTCACCCGCTCCCCGTCAGGATCTGGCACTGGATCAACGCGCTCGGATTCGTGACGATGATCGTCACCGGCTTTCAGATACGTTACATCGGATTGATCGATGTGATGTCGTTCCGGACGGCGGTCGTCGTCCATAACTGGATCGGTTTTGTGCTCATCGCCAATTTCTTCGTCTGGTTACTCTTCTACCTGTTTACGGACAAGATCACGGTCTACCATCCGGATTTAAACCCGACCAGACAGTTCCGCAGAAGCATCCGCCAGATGTGGTATTACGGCTACGGCATTTTCAAAGGCGAACCCAATCCGCACCACATCAGCGTCTACCAGAAGTTCAACGCGATGCAGGGCATGACCTACCAGGTGATCATGCTGCTGCTGGTACCGCTGCAATTTTATACGGGGGTGCTGCTGTGGGACGTCGAGCGCTTCTCAGGAATGATCGACCTGCTCGGGGGAGTGCGGGTGGTGGACACGGCCCACGTCCTGATTTTCATCTTCTTCGTGGCATTCATTTTTATTCACCCCTACCTCGCAAGCCTCGGCCACACTCGCAGCGCTCACTTCAAGGCCATGTTGACCGGATACGAGGAACTGGAATAATCAAGAGTCGCCGGAGTCGCCGGAGTTTTCTCCGGTTTCCCGGATCCGGATCTGGTACTTCTTCATGAGCGCCTGGAAATTGGCGCGCTGCATACCCGTTTCCTCCGCGCTCTTGGTCACGTTCCAGCCGTTCCTTTTGAGCGCCTCGAGGACGAAGAGCTTTTCGATGTTTTCCACCGACTTCTCGCGCGCAACTTTCTTGACCCGCTTGAGCTCATCGCCGGTCCTCGGCACGTCGAGGCCGAGCTGCGGCGACATGTCGATGATATTCACCAGGTGGGCTTTGCGGATGACTTCGTCGGCGGCGAGGATCGCTGCGCGGTGCACGGTGTTCTCGAGTTCCCGCACGTTCCCCGGCCAGTCATAGTTGACGAGCATGTTCATTGCCCCCTCTGAAATTGCGGTCATTTTTTTTTCCAGCTCCTTGCTGAAGATATTAAGGAAGTGGTGGGCGAGGGCGGGGATGTCGTCCCGGCGTTCCCTCAGGGGCGGTATCTGGATGGGGAAGATGTTAATGCGATAGAAAAGATCCTCGCGGAAAGTTTCTTCGGCCACCATTGCCTTGAGATCCTTGTTGGTGGCGGTTATCAGCCTGAAGTTGGCGCCTTGGGTTCGCGTATCTCCCACCGCCCTGAATTCCCGCTCCTGAATGACGCGGAGGAGCTTGGCCTGGGTGGACAGCGAGAGGTTCCCGATTTCGTCCAGGAAGAGCGTTCCCCCGTCCGCGACTTCGAACATTCCCTTCTTGTTGGCTACGGCACCGGTGAACGAGCCCTTCACGTGCCCGAACATCTCGCTTTCCAGGAGATTCTCACTCAGCGAGTTGCAGTCGACAGGGACAAAAGGCTTGTCCTTCCGCAGGCTGTTGTAGTGGATGGCGCGCGCGATCAACTCCTTGCCGGTCCCGCTTTCCCCGGTGACCAGGACGGTGCTGTTGGTGGGCGCACATTTTGCGATAAGGCGATAGACCTGCTGCATCTGGGGGCTCGACCCGACGATGTTCTGGAGGCGGTACTTGGAACTGACCTCGCTCTTGAGATTGAGGTTTTCCTGCACCAGTCGCCGCCTTTCCAATGCCCGTTCCACCACGAGCTTGAGTTCGTCCGGATCGAAGGGCTTGGGCAGGTAGTCGAAGGCGCCGAGCTTCATGGCCCGCACGGCGGTCTCGATCTGGGAGAGTCCGGTGACCATGATGACGTCGATGTCCGGATGCCCCTCCTTCACCTTCTGAAGTACTTCCAGGCCGTCCATCTTGGGCATCATGATGTCCAGGATTAGCACGTCGTAATTACCCTCTTCGATTTTTTCCAGGGCTTCCCGGCCGCTCTGAGCGGCGTCCACCTCGTAATCGGCATCGCCGAGAATGCGAAGGCAACTTCTTACGACGATCTCCTCGTCGTCAACGATCAGTATCCTGGGCTTCATCGATCGCTCCCGCTGCTCGCGCTCGTCGCGTTTCCAGAGGGTGCTTCAACAGGAAGGTAGACACGGAATGTGGATCCTTCGCCGACTTTGCTTTCGACCTCGATCGCCCCGCCGTGAGCCTTGACGATCCCGTAGCTCACGGACAACCCCAGCCCCGTCCCTTTGCCCACCTCCTTCGTGGTGAAGAAGGGATCGAAGATTCGCTGAAGGTCTTTCTCCGGGATTCCGCACCCGGTATCGATGACCGAGAGTTCCACCATGGGCACGGGCTTCGCGCTCGGTTCCGGGCGCCTCGGCTGCGGCGCACGGCGGCTTCGGACGGTGATGCTGCCCCCACCGTCGATGGCGTGTTGGGCGTTGACGAGCATGTTCATAATGACCTGTTTGATCAGGTTCTCGTCGACCCAGACCTGCGGCAGATCACGGTCGAGGTCCATGGTGATCTCGATGTCGCTGAGATGCGCAGGCCGTTCGATGAAACGCGCGGTGTCTTCGATGATCTGGTTGAGATCGGCGAATTTCTTCTCCGGCGCCTTCTCGCGGGCGAAATCGAGCAATCTCCTGATGGTGGCGGCACATCTCTTGGTCTCGCGGATCACGAGATCCAGGTCTTCGGCCTCCTGGCTGCCTTCCGGCATCTTTTTGCGGATGAGGTGGGAGAAGGTGAGGATGCCGGTCAAGGGATTGTTCAGTTCATGGGCGATGCCGGCGGCGAGCAGTCCGACCGAGGCGAGTTTTTCCCCGTGCGCGGTCTCCGCCTCGGCGATGCGAAGCTGGCGGGTCCTTTCTTCCACTTTCTGCTCCAGGGTGCGCCCCCATTCCCGCAACTCGTGCTGGGAATTCCCGAGGGCCACGGTCATCGCGTTGAAGGAAGCCGCCAACTCCCCGAACTCGTCCTCGCTCCGCACGGGTATTGCCTGTTCCAGGTCTCCCGAGGAGATCCGTTTGGCCCCGGTTTCCAGGTCGCGCAGGGGCACGTAGACCAGGCGGTGGACGAAGAAACTTACACAGAGTGAGGCGAGGACGACAAATCCCAGGGACAGGACGACGATGGTGATGGCACTCAACTGCATGGTGCGGTCGATCTCGTCGAGCGAATAGACGATATCCACGACGCCGAGCACCGACTGGGCTTTGGTATGCACATGACAGCCCGCGTTGTAGCACGACGGCTCATTGCGGATCACTTCCATGCTGCCGAGCATACGCCTGCCGTCCGCAGCGGCAAAAATCCGCGACTTCTCGCTGATGGAAACCTGATCCGGAGGTTGCTCGCTCTGGTGGCAGAGGAAACATCCCTCGGCTTTCCGGTCAACTTTCAGGCCGATTTCCGGTCCATAGGTGGAGTCAATGATTGTCCCCTCCTTGCTGAATATCCTGATCCTGTCGATTCCCTTCTGGCTCCCAACGTCCTGGATTATTCTGTGCACGTAATAGGCCTGATTCTGGAGCATGGCGAAACGGGTGCTTCGGATGATGACCTCGGAGAGCTGGCTGACGTGACTGACCGCCGCCTGCAGGCGTTCATCCCGCTGATGCCGGACGACAAGCACGGTAAACAGCAACAGTATCACCGTCAGGGCGATCGCCAAGTAAAAGCCGACTTTGAACTTGAGGGTTTTCGGAAGCATTCTTGCCTTTGCCACTTGCCCGGCTCGCGGAATCGCGCTCTACATGATCAACCATCCGCCGTCAGACTACCCGTGAACCCGATCACCACCAGGATCAGGAGTATCAGACCGAAAATGATCAGCGTGATGCCCAATATCTTGGAACCCAGCGTCATGGGCTGTGACGGCGCGTCCACCAGATACTTCTCGAGTTGCCCTGTTTCGACCAGGCGCCCGTATTCCAAGGTGTGCTCCCGTTTGAACTCTTCCAGCGACACCGCACCCGTGAACATCACGATATCCGGGGGCGGGAGCTTATCGGGCCTGAAGTGGTTATTGAAGAAATGCACCGTAAACAGGAACACGGCGGCGAGGATCGCTTCTTCCCCGTGAACCAGTGTCGCAACGTTGAATACCCATCCGGGCAGGACCGAAGCGGTCGCGTTCGGAAACCACAGCATGAGACCGCTTCCGCCGATGATCGCCACCCCCCAGAACACCGCCCAATAGTCGAATTTCTCCCAGTAAGTCCAGCGGTCAAAGAGCGGCCGCGGTCCCTGACCGAAGAACCACCTGAACATGGCAAGCATGTCCTTTATGTCCTGCAAGCGAGGCACCAGCGAATTGGGCCCGAACCAGTCGAAGGTCTTCCAGTTGCGGCCGATGCGGGACGCGAAATAGATCAACTGCCAGAAAAATATTGTCAAGAAGATAACCGCGGAAGTTCTATGCACGAGAGCCGCCACTTTCGGGCTGCCGAGCTGCTTCATGACGACCGGGGCCCAGGGACTCTCGGCGTAGAGCACCGACATGCCGGTCAGGACCAGCGCCATCACGCTCAGCGCAAGCGCGAGGTGGGCGATCCGCCAGCCGAGTCCAAAGCGCTGGTAATACTTGCCCTGCAATTGCGGCAATTCATCGGTTAGCACATGCGGCCTCATCTTGCGCTCCCGGCGATCCTTGTATTCCCGGTAAAACCACAGCGCCATCGACGTCCAGAAGAACGCAAACACCGCCACCAGCAGTGCGATCATGAACGTCGCCGCGATCCACATATACGGATAACGGTCGTAGTCCCGGGCGTTACCGTGCGGCGCGAACGTGACAAAGCCTTTGGTCGCGTTCTTATGGCATTGCTGGCAGGTTGTCAGGCGGTTATCGGGATGCACCGTCGAGTTCGGATCGCGCACGCGCTGGATGCCGTGGTTTCCATGACAGTCGAAACACTTGGCGGTATAGGCGTAGCCCAAGGTGCTGACCTGGCCGTGATAGGTCTTCGTATAGGTTTCATAACTTTCCTCATGACAGCCTCCGCAGTTCCTGGTAATGACGAGCTTGATCGAATCCATTTGCGGGTCATCGATCTCGTGCGTGGTGTGGCAGTCCGAGCAGATGGCCGCCTTCGGATTGGCCTTCCACATGACTTCGTCGCCATGCACCGACGTCACATACGCGTCTCGTTCCTTGCTATGGCACTTGCCGCAAACGTTGGGAATGCTCAGGCGCCACTCTGCGCGGATAGTACTGCCTGTCGGATAAACATAGTGCGCGTCGTGACAGTTGTAGCAGGTTGCGTTGGTGCGCGACTGGTCCTCGATGTTTGGCCGGGCATGAACGGATTTCATGTAGCGGTAGATTTGCTTTACCACCGCCCCCAATTTCGCGAACTCCCGGGTCTTATTCTCTTTCTGAGCGGTTTCCCACAAATTCTGGTGGCACTGCACGCAACCCACCTTATGCTGTCCGATATTCTTGTGCGGGATTTCGGCAATGTCCTTATGACACTCGACGCAGAACCGCTTTCCATGCACGCTGTTTTCAAATTTGTCCTTCGTCACGTGCAGCGGGCGCATTTGTCCATCTGCGGCCGGCGCCGTAAACCCTTCATTTCCGTGACAGGCGAGGCACACTGCGTTGTCAGGCTTTGCCGCGGCTTCTTCGGCTGCCTTGCCGTTGCCCGCTTCCGCGGATCCGGCTTCCGCCGCCCAAGTAACCGGCGCCCCTGCCAAACAAACAACGCACAGCACTACCCGCATTGCAAGTCTCGAAACGCGCATGGCTTGGAATTCCCTTGTTAGAACTTGTTCAATATACAACATCCGTGTCCCGGCCTTCTCGCGGCGCGCGGTTCCGGACTGGCATTTCAGTGATGGCGAAATCCCGTGATTATCATTGGAAGGCAGATCACCTGACTTGATACAGATCAAATCTCGCTGCGCAAAACCGCTATCATCCGTCCCGATCCGTGAGCAAGGCTCGCCCGGTCATGGCGCGTTGTCACCCATGCCGAGAAATGCCGCGACTTGATTCGCAGCACGGGCAGCGGACTTGATGCAGTCGCCGACCGCAATCCCGCCGCGATAGTTGGCGCAGAAAAACAGTCCCGGCAAGTCGCGTTCTGCCTCCTCCACGCACGCGATGCGATCGAGATGACCGAGCGTGTATTGCGGAATGGCGCGCGGCCAACGCGTGACCCGCACGAACTCGGCACGCGCCGGCGCGCCGAGCAGCGCCGCCAGTTCCGCCTGCACGAGTTCAGCGATCTCGCCCGCGGGGAGCAGCGCCAGCTCGGGCTGGCGCATGCCGCCGACGAATGTAGTGAGCAGCGCGAGCCCCTGCGGTGCGCGGTGGTCGAACAGCGTGCTCGAGAACAGCGTACCCAGGATGCGGCGTTGCTCGCGTTGTGGTACCAGAAATCCGAATCCATCGAGCGGGTGCGCGATCGCGTCGCGGCGATAGGCGCCGGCCACTACCGCCACCGGCGGGTAGGGAATCGCTCGCAATGCGGCGGCCGCCCGCGCCGCAAACGGCGCGATCAACTGTGCCGCTGCCGGGGCCGGCGTCGCGAGCACAACTGCGCGCGTGCGGTAGTGGCGCGGCCCGGAGGCGGCGCTTACCACGAGTTCGAAACCGGTTTGTTGCGGCAATACACTCGATAACTCGGAATCGAGTTCGACGCGCTCGAGCTGCCGGACGAGAGCATCCGTCAACGTCTGCATGCCACCGCGAAACGACAGTATCGCCGCCGCCTGTCTTGACGTTTCCGGATTGCGCGCACGCTCTCGCGCACCGCATAGTTGGCCGAGAATCAGGCTGCCATGCTTCTGCTCGAGTTCAAACAGGCGCGGAAACGCCGCTTTGACGCTGAGCGTCTGCGGGTCGCCCGCGTATACGCCCGCGACGAACGGGTCGATCGCGTAGTCGAGAAATTCCGTCCCCAGGCGCCGCCGCACAAAAGCGGCGACCGATTCCTCGGCATCGCGGGCGCCGCGGCTGATGAACGGTTCCTTGAACAGGCGCAACTTGCTCCACGCCGAGAACAAGGGCGTAGCGAAGAACGCAAGCGGCGACAGCGGCAGCGCGATAAGCCTGCCCGCGCGCAGGACGTAACGCTTGCGTGCGGCAGGCCGCGCGGCAATGCGTTCGCCGGCGAGGCCGATCTTGCCGAACAGCTCCCCGATCAGCGGCGTGGTTTCCAGTGCGCTGTTCGGTCCGGATTCGAGCAGGCAGCCGTGTTCGCGCGCAGTGCCGATCGTCCCGCCCGCGCGCGGCGCCGCTTCCAGCAGCACCACGCGCACCCCGCGCTGCTGAAGTCCCCACGCGCTGGCGAGGCCGGAGATACCACCGCCCGCGACGATCACGTCGGCATCGACGCCGCGTGAAGTCATTCTGTTATGGACTGCCTGGTTCAGGCGACGCGTGAATCCTAGACATAGCTGCGGTAGCGCGGGTCGTACATCTGCGAGCTGACGTAGGCGAACAGATCCGCGGGCCTGGGTTTGGTGGCGAGACCGCGCTCGTAGGCCACTTCGGCCACGGCGGTCGCGATGTGCGCGGAAACCTCGCGTATTCTCGAGAGCGCCGGATAAATGCTGCCTTGCGCGATGTCGGCCTCCGTGACCTGATGTGCTAGGGCGCGTGCGGCGGCGGAGAACATTTCGTCGGTGACGCGCCGCGCGCCGCAGGCGATCGTGCCGAGACCGACGCCGGGGAAGATATACGAGTTGTTGCCTTGACGCGGAACGAAAGTCTGGCCGTTCAACGTGACCGGATCGAACGGACTGCCGCACGCAAAAATGCCGCGGCCGTCCGTCCAGCGATACGCTTCCTCGGCCGTGCATTCGGCTTTCGAGGTCGGATTGGACAGCGCGAACACGATCGGGCGCCGGTTGAAGCGCGCCATCGCTTCCATCACCGGCTGCGTGAATGTGTTCGCGACCGCGGCAACGCCGATGATCGCGGTCGGTTTGAGCGCTTCCACCGCGGATGGGAAATCCGGCAGGAACGAAAAGTCGTGCGCGTAGAGTCGCTTGTGCTCGGCGAGATCGCTGCGGCTTTTCACGACAAGCCCCCGCGAATCGACCAGCCAGCAGCGGCTGCGGGCCTCATGGCGTGGCAGTCCTTGTTCCACCATGGCGGAAACCAGCAGGTCGGAAATGCCGGTCGCCGCTTCGCCGGCCCCGAGAAAGAGGATTTTCTGCTCGGTGAGTTTTTCACCCGTGATGCGCAACGCGGACAAAAGTCCGGCGAGCACGACGCCCGCAGTTCCTTGCATGTCGTCGTTGAAGGCGCAGATGCGGTCGCGGTACGTATGGAGCAGGCGAAACGCGTTGGTGTTGGCGAAGTCTTCGAACTGGATCACGACGCCGGGAAACACTTCCTGCGCCGCCATCAGGAACTCGTCGACCAATTCATCGTAAGCCGGGCCGCGCAAACGCCTCTGCTTGAGCCCCACGTAAAACGGGTCGTTGTGCAGGGTGTCGTTCTCGGTGCCGACATCGAGCATCACCGGCAAACACTGGTTGGGGTGAACCCCGGCGCACGCGACATAGAGCGAGAGTTTACCCACCGGGATGCCCATGCCGTTGGCGCCGAGGTCGCCGAGACCGAGGATGCGCTCGCCGTCCGTGACCACGATGATCCCGACGTCCCTGTGAGGCCAGTTGCGCAACAGGCTTGCCACGCTTCCCCGGTCGTTTGCGCCGATGAAGATGCCGCGCGGTCTCTGGAAAATGAGTCCGAATTGCTGGCACGCGAGTCCCACCGTGGGGGTGTAGACGATCGGCATCATCTCGTCGGGATGGTCGATCAGGACCCGGAAAAACAGCGCCTCGTTGCGGTCATGCAGCGCATTGAGGCTGATGTATTTTTCGAGGTCGTTCGGCAGCCCGCGCAGGATTTTGAGCACGCGCTGGACCTGTTCGTCCTGAGAGAAAACGTGCGGCGGCAACAGGCCGCGCAGGCCGAAAGCGTTGCGCTCTGCCTCCGTGAACCCGGTGCCCCTGTTCAGGGTCGGGTCGCGCAGCAGCGCAAGCCCGGTAGGAAGATCCGGTGTGACGGTTCGTGTTTTCAAAGTTCCCTTGTCGCTTGACATCGTCTTGGTCCCTCGGTTTGGATCACTAGAATGCAATTTCAAACCGCGTTCCCGCAAGCCAAACATCCCCGCGGGCAGGGTCATGCCCCGGGTTCGCGATACGCTGCAGAGTGGGCTGGATAGCGAGCCAAGGGCTGATCCTGGCACGATAGGTGATTTCGAGCGCTGTCTCGTTGCTCTTCAACGGCGTTCCGGCGGCGCGCCGGAACTTGGCGCCCGCGTGGCCCCGCGTCACCCCGATACCGAACTCGTCCTCGCCCCGGCCAGGCAACAACCCCTTGTAATGTAACCCAAGGCTATAGGAATAGTCGAGAGTATTGACGTCTGTGCTTGCCACGCCGTAGCGGAAGAACAGCGCCAAGCCTTGCGAGGGATCGCCCTTTTCGCGGTAGACCGTCTGCTCCGCGAAAAAGTAGGCGCCGCGGTTGACGCGCCGCACCGGATTCCCAAAACTGTCGTTATCCGTCAGATCGCCGAAGCGCGGGGTATAACGCCAGTAGCCGATGGCATACATGCTGGTGGCTTCATACTTTTCTTCGGCCTTCACCGCGGGTTCCAGAGGCACGCCTCTCGCCGGTTGCAGAGGCTCGAATGCGATCGCACCGGGCCCATGCCACCTCACGGCGCTGCCGTCTCGCTGTTTAACGCCGCGGTATGGAGTAGTCGAAGTTTACGTCCGCGGGCGCGACACCCCGACGCCGGATCTTCAATTCAATCCGGTACTGCCCTGGCGTGGACATCTGGAAATAGTTGCCCCAAGTGATGGTGTTGGCGATCACCATGGGGTCGAGCCGCTTCTCCACCGTGTGCAGCCCGATTTCTCCGACCTTGGCCGTGATTTCAGCGTTGTTGATGCGCCGGCCGCCGGGGCTCTCGAACAGGGCGACGACGATATGGTATTGACCCTTGCCCGACGGCACAGCTCCGTGCGTTGTGCTCTCCGGCTGGCCGCGCAGCGATTCGGCGGGCGTGACACCCAAGTGAACGTGCATGCCGGGGGCGAACTTGGTCAGTTCGGCAGCCGAAACGCCACCGCTATTCATAAGCGCGGTTGCCAAAAAGGCACTTAGCAGCGCGATTCGCAATGCCTGTGTTGACATATTGCTTCCCCCCGGAATCGACGAGCTTGACTCCCTGTTGGTATGTAATTTCATTGCGCTTGACCGGTGCTGAGCGGCAAGCCACTGCGCTTGGCAGTCCAGAACAACCTACGCTTGATCGGCGCGCCAGTTCTTGACTTATGTCAAGTTTACGGCTCGGTTTCATGCGGCCGTCCGCTCCGGCGGCCTCTCCAACCGAAGCCCCTTGTCCGGGCGGCGCCGGTCCTAAACGGGCTGTTTCAATTGGAGAACTGCGCGACCGATCACACGAAACGAAGTCTTGAGAAACAGCAGGGCGATGCCCACACCGACAATAAGATCCGGCCAACCCTGAGCCACGGTGTCTCTGCGCATTTCTCGTGTTGCGCATCGTGCCTCGTTTCGACCGCTAATCCGGCCATTTCCACTCGCGGATCTCGGGCATGTCCTCGCCGTGGCGCTCGATGTACTGGCGGTGGTCGATCAGACGGTCGCGCAGCATCTGCTTGAGGCGCCCCGCGCGGTCGGCGAGCCTGGGCACGCGGTCGATCACGTCCTGCGCGAGATGGAAGCGATCGAGATCGTTCAGCACCGTCATGTCGAACGGCGTCGTGGTGGTCCCTTCTTCCTTGTATCCGCGCACGTGCAGATTGCGGTGATTGGTGCGGCGGTAGGTGAGGCGGTGGATGAGCCAGGGATAGCCGTGATAGGCGAAGATGATCGGCTTGTCGATGGTGAACAGGTTGTCGAAATCCCGATGGGACAGTCCGTGCGGATGTTCTTCCGCGGGTTGCAGCGTCATGAGATCGACCACGTTGATCATGCGGATCTTGAGATCCGGTATCTGCTGGCGCAGCAGATCGACCGCCGCCAGCGTCTCCAGCGTCGGCACGTCGCCCGCGCAGGCGAGCACCACGTCGGGCGCGCCGAGCTTGTCGTTACTCGCCCACTCCCAGATGCCTATGCCGCGGCTTACATGCTTGATCGCCGCGTCCATGTCGAGCCATTGCGGCGAGGGTTGTTTGCCGGCGACGATCACGTTGACGAAGTTGCGGCTTCTCAAGCAGCGGTCGGTGACCGCAAGCAGGGTGTTGGCGTCCGGCGGCAGATAGACGCGGATGATGTCGGCTTTCTTGTTCACTACGTGGTCGATGAAGCCCGGGTCCTGATGCGAAAATCCGTTGTGGTCCTGGCGCCATACGTGTGAGGTGAGCAGATAGTTGAGGGAAGCGATCGGGCGGCGCCAGGGAATTTCCTTGCTCGTGACCTTGAGCCATTTCGCGTGCTGGTTGAACATCGAGTCGACGATGTGGATGAACGCTTCGTAGCACGAGAACAGTCCGTGACGCCCGGTGAGAAGATACCCCTCGAGCCACCCCTGGCAGGTGTGCTCGGACAGAATCTCCATCACCCGTCCGTCGGGCCCGAGGTTCTCGTCCTCGGGAATGCGATCCGCGAGCCAGGTGCGATCGGTCGTCTCGAATAGCGCGCCCAGGCGGTTGGAGGCGGTCTCGTCCGGGCCGAACACGCGGAAGTTGCGTTGGTCCTGGTTGAGCCTCATCACGTCGCGCAGATATTCCCCCATGCGCCGCGTCGCCTCGGCCACCGTCTCTCCGGGCTTGGGCACGGCGAACGCGTAGTCGCGGAAGTCCGGCAGCCGCAAGTCCTTGAGCAGAAGCCCGCCGTTGGCGTGCGGGTTTGCGCCCATGCGCCGCGCGCCTTGCGGTGCGAGCTCGGCAAGCTCGCGCCTGAGCCGTCCTTCTGCGTCGAACAACTCCTCGGGGCGGTAGCTTTTCATCCACTGCTCGAGCAGCTTGAGGTGCGCGGGGTTCGCCGCCATCTCGGCAAATGGCACCTGGTGCGAGCGCCAGAAGCCTTCGGCTTTCTTTCCATCCACTTCCTTCGGTCCGGTCCAGCCCTTGGGGCTGCGCAGCACGATCATCGGCCAGCGCGGGCGCCTGGCGATGCTGTTTCCTCGCGCCTCGCGCTGAATTGCGTGAATTTCCTCGATCGCGCGGTCGAGAGTAGCCGCCATTTTCTGGTGCATCGCCGCCGGCTCTTCGCCTTCCACGAAATAGGGTTTGTAGCCGTAGCCTATGAGCAGGCTTTCCAACTCGTCGTGACTGATGCGCGCGAGCAGCGTGGGATTGGCAATCTTGTAGCCGTTCAGGTGCAGGATCGGCAGCACGGCGCCGTCGGTCACCGGATTCAGGAACTTGTTGGAGTGCCATGCGGCAGCAAGCGGTCCCGTCTCCGCTTCGCCGTCACCGATCACGCAGGCGACGATGAGATCGGGATTATCGAACGCCGCACCGTATGCATGCGAAAGCGCGTATCCCAGCTCGCCGCCTTCGTGGATGGAGCCGGGCGTTTCCGGCGCCACGTGGCTCGGCACACCGCCGGGAAACGAAAACTGCCTGAACAATCTCTTCATTCCTTCCGCGTTCTGCGGAATGCTGGGATAGATCTCGCTGTATGTGCCTTCCAGCCACGTGTTCGCGACCAAACCCGGTCCGCCGTGACCCGGTCCGGTGACATAAATCATGTCCAGGTCATGATTCCGAATCATCCGGTTCAAGTGCACATAAATGAAATTGAGCCCCGGCGTGGTGCCCCAGTGCCCGAGGAGCCGGGGCTTCACGTGGGCGAGCGCGAGCGGCTCCTTCAACAGCGGGTTGTCGAGCAGGTAGATCTGGCCGACCGAAAGATAGTTGGCGGCGTCCCAATACGCGTCGACCTTGCGCAGTTCGTCGTGGTCGAGAGGACCGTCGGGAATGTCGGCGACAGTGCTGCGAGTCATCCGTTCCATTGCGTCACCTTCTGTTATCTGCGGTGAATAAATCAAATCGTACAGCCCGACCGCCGGCAGCCGCGGTTTACGATCGCCTCTCAATCAATGCTCGCCCGGCGGCGTTTGTTGAAGAGGGGCCTGCGGCGTGACAAAACGCTCGGGTGCCTTGATGAATTTGTCCAGACAATCGGGGCTGCAGAAATAATACGCCTTTCCCTGGTAGGCACGCTGACCCGCGGCCTCGTTTTCGTCGACCAGCATCCCGCATACCGGATCTTTTTGCATGTTCGTGACTCCTTTCGATTGGCTCATGCCATGTGTTTTCTGAAGCGCACGATGCTGCCGCCCAGCAGCACCGCGCCAATCCCCGCCAGCGCCGCGGCCTGAGGCCACAGGACCTCCAACCCCACTCCCTTGAGGAATATGCCGAGCAGGGCGTCCATGTAGTGCGTCAGCGGGCTGAGCTGCGCCAGGTACTGGACGCCGAGCGGCATACTCTCCACGGGAACCAGAGTCCCGGAGAGAAACAGGACAGGGAACAGGGCGAAGAAGGAAGTGAGCAGCGCTTGCTGCAATGTTTCAGTGAAGGTCGCAATGAGGATGCCGATTCCCATGCTGCTCAGCAGGAACACTGCGGAAAAGAGAAAGAACAGGATCAAGCTGCCGCGCATCGGCACGCCGAACCAGGCCGCGATCAACAGGCTCGGCAAGAGGGCGACCAGTCCGACCAGCAAGGTCGGCAGCATCTTGGCGGCGATCATCTCGGCAGGCCGGATCGGGGTCACCATCATCTGTTCGATAGTGCCCGACTCCTTCTCGCGCACGATGCTGGCCGCGGATACGATCACGCCCACCAGCATGCCGGCCAGGGCGATCATCGACAGCACCATGAAATAGCTGTACCTCAACTCGGAGTTGTACCAGACACGGGGGCGGTAATCGATGGGCGGTGGCGCGGCGGTGAGGACTTGAGACCTCTCCATGGCGTAATTCTGCACGATGCGCCGGGCGTATCCTTGGGCGACGCTTGCAGTGTTGGCGTTGGCGCCGTCCAGCAGGAGCTGCACGGCAACGGGCGCACCGGTCGCCAAACGTCTGGAAAACTCCGGCGGGATGACGATGGCCGCGAGCGCCTCGCCGCCGTCGAGCAGCCTCGCTACTTCCCCGTCTCGCACCGTTGCGTGTTCGATGTTGAAGTAACCCGAGCTGCGGAAGCGTTCCGTGAGGAGCCGGCTCTCGGCCGAGCGGTCGAAATCCGCGAGCACGGTGGGCAGGTTGCTCACGTCGAACGAGAGCGCGACGGTGCACATCACCACTTCCACTGTGTGCAGGTACAGGACCAGAAGAAGCATGGTCCTGTCGCGCAGAAACTGGGTCAGTTCCTTGCGCAGCAGGGCGGCGAGGCGCGTTCCGGCCATCATCCCACCTTCTTGCGGAAGGACAGCGTTGTCGCGGCGAATACCATCGCTGTGTAAAGCACGAGCAGCAGGAACTGCGGCCACAGGAGCTCGAAACCGATGCCTTTCATGGCGATGCCGCGAGAAATTTCGACGAAATAGCGGGCCGGGAACAAATAGGTGTACATCTGCATCATTTCCGGCATCGTGAAGACCGGAAACAGGAAGCCCGAGAACAGAAACGACGGCATCAGGGTGACCACCAGTGCCAGCAGCATGGCGACCAATTGGCTGCGGGTCACGGCTGAAATCAGCAAGCCGAGCCCGACCGTGCAGAGCACGTAGACCGCGGTCGCTGAGACAAACAACAGCAGGCTGCCGCGGAACGGAATTTCGAACCACCCTATCCCGGCGGCGAGGATGATGACCATCTCCAGGAACGCGATCACCGCATAGGGAATCATCTTGCCGGCGATGAACTGGTACGGTTTGATGGGCGAGACGAAGATCTGTTGGACCGAGCCGGATTCCTTCTCGCGTACGACCGCCAGCGCCGTGAGCAGCGGGGGAAACGCCATCAGGATTACCCCGAACAGGCCGGGCACGATGTAGTTCACGCTTTTCAGCGGCGCGTTGAACCAGACGCGGGTTTCTACGGTGACCGGCACGGGTCCTGCTGCCGGCTGTCCTCGAGTCGTTGTGCCGCCCACTCTTTCCAAAGCGTAGTTGTGCACGATTGCGCTTGCATAGCCCGCGACCACCATGGCGGTTGCGGAGAACGAACCATCGATCAAGGTCTGCACATTCGCCGTTTCGCCTCGCGCGAGCTTCGCGGAAAAATCCTCGGGAATGACCAGCACCAGCCTCGCCTTGCCTCGGTCGAGCAGCTCGCTTATTTCTTTCTCGTCGCGAATGTCCCGAACCCGGCGAAAGTAACCGGAGTGCGGAAAGGCGTCGATCAGCGCGCGGCTCGCGGAGCTTTTGTCCAGATCATAAACCGCGAAACGCGCCTCCTTGACGTCGAGCGAGAGCGCCGAGCCGAACAGGTAAAGCATTACCAGCGGCAGCGCAACGGCCACCCAGACGGTGATCGGGTCGCGGCGGATTTCCCGCGCCTCCTTGCGCACGACGGTCCAGATGGCGCTCGTCATGCGGCCTTCTCCTTGTGGTGCGCGGCGGCGAGGCGGGCCTGCTCCATTTCGATGAAAGTGATGAACACGTCCTCGATGGTCAGCGCCACGCGTTCGATGCGGCGGACCCGGTGCCCCGCGTGCTGCAGGCGTTCGAGGATGAGCGGTTTGGCGGTTTCGGCATCGTCCACTAACAGGTGAACGCGGTCTCCGAAAAGCGATGCCTTGGTTCGCGCTGCGCCCTGAAACAGCGCCAGGGCATGAATCGGCTGATCGCACTCGAGCTCCAGCATCTCGCCCGCGCGCATCCCGGCGCGTAGTTCGTCCGGCGATCCCAACGCGATCAGCCGCCCGCCATACAACAGACCAAGCGTATGGCAATGTTCGGCTTCATCCATGTAATGAGTGGTGACGAAGACCGACACGCCCCGTTCCGACAAGCTGTAGATCAATTCCCAGAAGCGCCGCCGCGACAGTGGATCCACACCGGCGGTGGGCTCGTCCAGAAACAGCACCTGCGGTTCGTGCAGCGCGGCGCACGCCAAAGCGAGGCGCTGTTTCACGCCTCCCGAGAGCGCGCGCGCCAGCCGGTCTTCCCGCCCGTGCAGGCCGGCGAGCGCGAGCGCCCACTCGCGGCGAGACGAGAACTCTCTCGCGGGAACGCCATAGGCGGCGGCGAAGAAATCGATGTTTTCCCGCACCGTCATGTCTTCATACAGTGAAAAGCGCTGCGACATATAACCGATGCGGGACTTGGCCGCTTGCGGATCCCTGCCGACGGCGTGCCCCGCAACGGTGGCCTGCCCCGACGACGGTTTCAGGAGCCCGCATAACATTCGAATGGTCGTTGTCTTGCCCGAGCCGTTCGGGCCCAGAAAGCCGAATATTTCCCCGCGGCGCACCCTGAAACTCACGCGATCGACGACGGTGAATGAATCGAACCGTACCGTGAGATCCCTCGCCTCGACGGCGATCTCTTCCGCGCTTGCAGTCCTCATTGACGCCGGCAGTGATGGATAGGACGGAGCGGATTCTGCAAGGCGGGTGACAAACACGTCTTCGAGGCTGGGCGTGACGCGCCGTGTGCGCACGACCGTGACGCCGCCCCGCTCGAGCAGGCTTCGCAGCGCGCCACCGTCCTCGGGGGCTTCCTTGAGGTGCACGTGAATGTGTTCACCATAGACATAGGGCCGCGCTTGCGGCAGCGCCCGCTGGAGGATGGTTAATGCCTGACGTTGCGGGCGAGCGCTGACCTCGAGCATCGCGCCGGGCATCTGTTGTCGCAGGCGTCCCGGCGCGTCGCAGGCCACCACACGCCCCTCGTGCATCAGCGCGACGCGCGTGCACCGCTCGGCCTCATCCATGTAGGGCGTTGAGACGACGATTGTTGTCCCGGCGGCCAGCGCCTGGTAAAGAATGGCCCAGAATTCGCGACGCGATACGGGATCGACCCCGGTGGTAGGCTCATCAAGGAGCAACAATTCCGGCTGATGGATCAGCGCGCAACACAAGGCGAGCTTTTTCTGCATGCCGCCCGACAGGTGGCGTGCAAGCCGGTCGCGATGGGCATGCAACTTTGCGAAGTCGAGCAGTTGGGCCTTGCGTTCGTGGGCTTGCGCGGCCGGAACGCCGTGCAGCTCGGCAAAAAAGTCCACGTTTTCGTCCACCGTCAGGCGCCCGTAGAGACTGAAGATTTGCGACATGTAGCCGATGCGCGAAGTGATTGCCGCAGCCTCGCGTACGGTGTCGTGTCCCAGTACCGTCGCACGTCCTTCGTCGGGATCGAGGATCGCGGCGAGCATTTGCAGGGTCGTGGTCTTGCCGGCGCCATCCGAGCCGAGCAGCCCGAACACTTCGCCGCGCTCGACCGCGAGCGACAGTCCCGCCACCGCTCGCCGCCGGGCGAAGCGTTTGCCGAGGCTCTCGGTCGCGATGACGGTTTGGAGGCTTGTCGTCATTTTCCCCACGGCGCTTCAGGCTTCCAGCGGATCAGCGCGTCGGCCGGCATGCCCGGCTTGAGCACGCCCTGCGGGTTCCTGATCTCCAGCTTGACGCTGTATACCAGCGTCACCCGCTCGTCGGGCATATGCACGTCCTTGGGGGTGAATTCCGCCTTCTTCGCCACCTCGGTTACGACTGCCTCGAAGGGCCGGTTGGGGAACGAGTCCACGTAGACTCGCGCGGGGTCGCCGAGCTTGACTTTGCCGATATCGCGCTCGGGTATATAGACCCGCAAATAGGGCCGCCCGAGATCCGCGAGCACAAGCAGGGGGCGGCCGGGCGAGGCGAGCTCTCCGGCTTCCGCCGCCTTCGTCACCACCGTGCCGGTGAGCGGAGCGACAACGCGCAACTCGGCGCGCGATACCGCGATCTCCTGGTGCGCCGCCCGGGCGGCGGCAGCCTCTTCCGCGAGGGATTTCAGGAGTGCTGGGGACCGGTGCGCGATCCCGTCGCGAGATGCGCGCGCCGCCTCGACTTCGGCGCGCGCAGCGGCTTCCAGCCTGCGCGCCTCGGCAAGCTCGCCTTCGCTCTGCCGGAGCGCGTTTTCCGAGCTTGCGAGCTGCCGTTCAGAGATGAAGCTCTTCGAAACGAGATCGCGATTGCGCTGGTGGTCGGCGCGCACCCGGTCGGCATGATGGGCCAGTGTTTGGATGCGCTCCTGCGCCTGCTGAAGCCGTTCGCGTGCGGCGGCAAGGCGCGCTTCGGCTTCGCGCTCGGTTGCTTGCGTCTCCTCTTCGCGCATGCGCAACAGCGCCTCGGCGGAAGCGGTTCGGGCGCGCGCCTGCGCGAGGCGGTGATCAAGCTCCTCGGCCGAAAGCAGCGCGAGAAGATCAGCTTTGTTTACGCGATCGCCTTCGCGCACCGGCATCTCGACAATGCGGCCGGGAACCCTGCCGGCGATGGCGACCTCGATCGCTTCGATGCGCCCATGCCCTTCCAGGATCCCTTCGGGTAACGCGGGCGTGGAGAACCCGCACCAGACAAACCAGGCCACCCCGGCGACGACAGCAAGAGTCGCTGCCATGGCCACCGATCGCTTGGCTTTCATCGCGTTATTCCCTGGAGAGATCCGCCGCAGCGGCACCACACGCACGAACAATCGACATGGTTACAGGTTACGTCGCGCCGGCGGGATTGCACGCGCAGCCGCGCCCAGGGGTAGAGCAGCGACTTGAGCCACGACGGGCCGTAATATCGGCGCAGAAAACCGCACACGTCGTTGCTTTCCGAGGCCTTGCGCAGAAACCGGCGGTAGCCCGCGTTTCCCAGGGCGCCGTAGACCGCGCGGTTGACCACCGCCGCCCGCAGCACCGGATTCAGCGCTTTTTGCCAACGGGCATCATAATTACTTCCGTCGAGGAGGCTGCGCGCGGCCAGAACGCCGGAGGAAATGGCAAAGCGGATGCCAAAGCCCCAGAGCGTGTCCTGGAATCCCGCCTGCTCGCCGACAACCGGATGCTGTCCCGAATATGCTGAGGCCGGGATGCGGAAGTTGCCCGCGCCGCCATGAGGTTGCGGATTTCTCATCTCCAGCCCGACGAGATCTTCGAAGCGCTCGACAGTTCGTGCCACGTACTCGGCTTCGCGCTTGAATCCGGAGAACATGCAGCTCTTTACCGTTCCCCGCCCATTCATTATCAGCAAGTAAGCGTAGCCCTGCGGAGCCAACTCGTCGTCGCAAATTACCCAGCAGCCGTCGGGCATTGAAGTCTCGAAGTGGAAGCCCACCGCGATGGCGTCGGCTGCCCTGGGGCCCGCAGCGAGTATTCCGGGACCT
>Ga0156226_1458_pt1 | contig 21663 bp, 19 predicted proteins | sample RifCSPlowO2_12_FD_107874 | JGI IMG/M metagenome (GOLD analysis project Ga0156226, IMG submission 107874) | Betaproteobacteria bacterium RIFCSPLOWO2_12_FULL_62_13
CCGGGACCGGCTCATAATCCGGGTGGCAATGTTTCTCGGCGATCGGGCCATAAACTTGTCTGGAACTTGGAAATACAACGCGCTGAATGCTCGAAAGACGCGCCGCTTCGAAAACCGTGGCCGCGCCGATCAAGTTTGCATCAAGCGACCCCCAAGGGAACTGCTCGACCGCTGGGCCAACCTGTCCGGCAAGATGGAGAATTGCCGCTGGGCGGTGCCGCGAGATAACGCTCATCAACCGCGGCAAGTCACAGATGTTGCCGCGCTCGATCACGCAATCGGCTGCTGCGCACGGACTTTGATCTGGATCAAAGCATCATCCGCTTCGGAGAGGATACGCTGATCGAGAGCAGAGGTATCACGCGCTGGACTGTGAGGCGTCTACGCCATTTCACTTCCAATTTATAAACTCAGGTCACTCAACCAACAGAGCAAACTGTAATATTGTCAACTGACACGAAACCCTTCAGTGAATTCCATGAAAGATTCGCGTGAGCTATCAGAGACATTTAACGATGCACTTCACGCTTACAAGTTCCCTGTTCCCGACCTTATTCCTTGACCTAGATCAATAATTCCTCGAAAGAGCGGTCTAGACTCTCTTCAGTGTGAGAGGTTTGTCGCACAGCCGCGTTTACACTGAATGATTACAAGGTCGCTTCGAACCGGGTGTCGCGTCCACACGCGGCCGCTGGTGCTTGGCTCTTAGGGCTAGTCGTCTGTCACAGAGAGTGGGAATCGAGCAAGTAATTTTGCGCGACAAACGCTCACTATTTGTTGAGGGAGGAAATCATGCGCAAACTCGTTTACTGCGCTGTTGTTACGCTAACGGTGCTAATTGCCGCAACGGGCGGCGCGAATGCACAGCCCGAGTATCCGACTAAACCGCTCCGGTTGATCGTTCCCATGGCTGCGGGTGGGGGTGTAGATGGCCTCGCACGCGCTATCACGCAGCAGGTTTCGAGTTCGCTGGGGCAAACGATCGTGGTGGATAATCGGACCGGTGCCGGCGGGACCATCGGGGCCGGGATAGCTGCCCACTCCAGTCCTGACGGCTACACGCTGATCATGGTTAACGCCAGCTACGGTGCCAACCCATCGTTCTATAAGCTGTCGTACGATCCGGTAAACGACATCCAGCCGATCATTCAGGTCGGGAAGTCGGGCCTATTCATGGCAGTGAACTCCTCGGTGCCTGCCAAAAGCGTCAAAGAATTTATCGCTTACGCTAAGACGAGACCCGGCAAGCTCAACTACGGCTCTGCCGGCCATGGCGGTCTTGGACACCTTGCGGTCGAGCTTTTTAAGCTGGAAGCCACGGTGAACTTAGTCCACGTTCCGTACAAAGGCGCTGCTCCGGCATTGGCCGCGCTCATCGGCGGGGAGGTACAGCTCAACTTTAGCAGCATAGCCGCGACCATCCCGCACGTGCGGGCCGGGCGGCTGCGCGGTCTTGGCGTAACTACCGCCGAACGCGCTCGTGCGCTCCCGGAGGTGCCCACTGTCGGTGAGACCTTGCCTGGTTACGAGGTAAATTTCTGGTACGGCATCTGGGGACCGAAGGGCATGCCCAAGGATATTGTTGCCAGGTTGAACAAGGAAATCGCAAGAGCGTTGCAGATGAACCAGATCGGAAGGTTGATGGAAGGACACGGAGTAGAACCCGTCGGCGGTCCACCGGAGGAGCTTCGGCGTACCATCAAGCGCGACGTAGATAAGTGGAGGCGAGTGGTCAAAGAAGCAGGGGTCTCGGGAGCGAAGTAATCTTTGCCGCGTCAGCCAAGTACAACATGACGCCCGGTTACGTAGCGGGCGCTTTCTTGACGAGGGAAGACGTCCAATCGGATATGGAGTTTCCGGGTAGAAGCAAACGTATTCTTGAGATGGCCCGTAGTCGGAGCGATTTCTTCATAGTTCGCACCGATTCAAGAATTGAGCTACGTGTGAGTGCGTAACAACTTGCATGGATAACAGAGGGCAAAGGAGAATTTTAAATGGAGTATCGGAAAAATGAGGCTAAGGAGTGGGCTAAGGAGAAGATAAGGGGTGTTTGGATTGCGACATATACACCCTTCGCCCCAGACTTTCAGGTGGATTGGGAGGGCTGTCGACATAACATTCGTTATGTCAGAGATCATTTGCAGATTAAGGGTAATTTCCATGCCGGCATGGTAGGAGAAACCTTTCATCAGACGATTGCTGAGCGCAAGCGCCATCTACAAATTGCTGTTGAAGAATCCAAAGGCAAGATGATGACCTTATCAGCTCCGCATTGCGAAACACCGCTGGTTACACTGGAGTTGGTGAAATATGCTGAAGAGCTCGGAGCTGAGCTGAGTGGTCCAATGAATCCCAGGTTCTACCAGAACACAATGACAGAGGAAGGGGTCTTTCAGTACTACAAATGGATTGCGGATCAGGTGAACATTGCGATCTTTCCTTTAAACCAGCTCGAACATGGTTACTTGATGAGCCCTCAGCTTATATGCCGGCTTGCTAACGAGATACCTAATTTCGTTGGTGTAAAGAACATCGCACCTCCAGAGCATACGAGATTAGTCAGAAGCTTGTGTGGTGACAAGATCATTGTTAGTGATGCAGAGGAGGAGCATTGGCTTTCAAATCTGACTCTACACGGTCAGGAAGCCTATATATCATCGGCTGCGCCGTTTCTGTTTCAGAGTAAGAAATCGAAGCTCATCAATGAATATACTGATCTGGCGGAGAAGGGAGAATTCGCTAAGGCATTAGAGGCTTGCAAGAGGGTTGAGCCGATGAGAAGGGCATTCATTAAAGTGGTACCTCCGGGCAAGAGGTATGCGACGCATAAATACTGGGCACAGCTTCTGGGGATGGCAGGTGGTGATGGACGAGTAAGGCCACCGTATCAGCAACTGACGGAAGCGGAGAAGGAGGCTATCAAGGCTGCCGTGCAAAGTACAGGGTTGATATAAGTGGGGATGGCTTATCAGCAAATAACCCGCTGAAGCCCTGCGACGACGGAGATCTCATGGACAGACCATCCATCGGGCTGAAGTACTTTTGCAAATGAACTTCCACCAGGTAGGCGTTATTTCTTCTCGCAAGAAACTCACTGTTAAGGAAATCGCTTGGAAATCAGGGAAAACAAAGAACACAAAAGCATGATGTGTGCAACCCGAACGGAGTTCTTGGTCCAATCCGGACGAGCACATGAGTTCGAAGCGCTCTGGCTGGAGATGCGAAGAATGCTGGCGATGGCACCAGGCTTCCGCGACGCAGTGCTTCTAAATTCGTTAGGTTACCCTGGCAAGTACGTGGCTATCGTCAAGTGGGAGAATCGGGATGCTTTTGCAGTCTTCTATCGAAGTCCGGCTTTTCGAGAAAGCGTGCGCTCCGGAAACGGCGTTTATGCAATCAATCGGCCGGAAGAAGCCTACGAAGTTATCCTTACTGTGGGAGAAGCGCCGACCACGCCAGGTGGATGGCGCCAGCTCGTGGAGTGGGACCTCAAGCCAGGGATGGCAGCGGCTTTTGAAGCGAGCCGCAAGACGCTTTTCGATCTCCGGCAACGCCATGGTGGAATCTTTGTGAGCCAGCTCTTCCGGTTCTTAGGAAACGCTACGCGGTACCTTGTGATGCAGGCCTATGAAAACAAGGATGCGGAAAGGATCGGCCGAACCGTACCTGAGATTCAGGAGTTCTTCGCAGTCCATCCCGCGACTAAGTATGTGAACCACGCGCCGACGGGAGAGTACTACACAGCAATCCACGTGGCGTAACCGGTAACCTGAGGCCGGAGGGAGAAAATCGTGGCGAAGATTCGTCCTACGCTGATAGGTGGGCCACACGACTGGGTGAGACCACTATTTGATGGTGTCGTGCAGCCAGATGGTATGGACCTTGTTGTGACGCGGTCGCCACCACCGGAAGCCATGCGGCGACAGCTGAGCACTTGGGAATTTGATATCTGCGAAATGGCCTTCGGTGCATACCTCGCAGCTAGGGCGCAAGGCACGGATATCGTAGCGATTCCTGTATTCCCGATGCGCGGGTTCTTTCATACGAACTTCGCTTATCACGTTCACTCCAGCATTAATAGCCCGGCCGATCTCGCCAATAAACGCGTTGGTATTCCGGAATACATTCAGTCAGCCGCCGTTTGGGCTCGAGGGATCCTCCAACACGACTTTGGGATGGATCCATATCAGGTTCAATGGTACGCAGAGCGTGGCGGCGCGGACAGCACGGGTGCGGTGCTTGGATTCCAGCCCCCGAAGGGTATCGCTATCCAGCAGACCCCTGGAGGGAAAGCCCTGGTTCCTATGCTAAGCGCGCATGAGCTGGACGCCGCTTTGGTGGGCAGAATTCCTCAATCGTCAACCGGTGATGGGCCTGAGAGTAACGTACGACCTATGTTCCGCGACGTCATCGTAGAAGGGAAACGCTTTTTCGATCAACATGGGTACATCCCCGCGAACCACACGTACATCATCCGTGGTGATGTGCTTCACAAGCATAGTTGGATAGGCGCAAATCTTTACCGTGCTTTTCAAGAAGCCAAGGCCCTTGTCCAGAAGTCGCTGCCGGAAAACATTCCGTCCGGCCTAGTGTTTGGCGCTGAATACCTGGCCCGGACGCGGGAGATGTTTGGCGAGGACCCCTTTCCCTATGGTGTGGCGCGAAACCGTGCGATGCTCGAAAAGGTAATCCAGTTCTCGCAAGAGCAAGGGCTGATCTCCGAGAGGCCAACAATCGAACAGCTCTTCGCCGCCGGCAACGATTGATGAGCGCTGGTGGAGTTCGTAAAAGACGCTTGGGGTAAACGACCTGGCGTGCACCACGCAACAAGGTTGATGAATGGACCCCGATGGCGGGGAAGGATTCTTTACTCGAACATCTAGTGGATTTACTCACGGGAACGGACTAGGAAAACAGGGAGATTGGATGGCTACAGTGGTCGAGCGTATCGCCTCGTACGCTGAGGGACTGCGCTACGAAGACATCGATCAAAAAACAAGGGATTACGCCAGACGCGTGCTGTTAGATGCTCTCGGATGCGCACTTGGCGCGGTCGAAAGCGAGCCCGTTCGTATCGTAAGCCAAGTAGCCCGGGGGCTCGGGGGTGCACCGCAAGCCACCCTGATCGGCCATAGGGATAAAACTAGTGTGGTTCTTGCGGCACTCGCGAACGGTGTCGCGATCCGCTATCTCGATTTCAACGACGTGTATTTCGGTCCCGCGTGGACCGCACACCCGAGCGATGCAACAGGTGCGCTCCTTGCAGTGGCAGAGTCGCAACGGTGCTCGGGTAAGGACTTGATCACGGCGCTCGTACTCACCTATGAGATGCAAATGCGTTTCTCCGATCTTCCGGTCGCAAGAAATTTGTGGCACGAAGGCTGGGATCATTCCTGCTCCTGCGCATATGCGAGCGCCGCGGGCGTCAGCAAACTGCTCGGTCTGGACGCGGGGCGCATTGCCCACGCGATCTCGCTTTCGGGAGCACGAGCCAACACGCTGTCGGAGATCCGGGTGGGCGATATCCCGATGGATAAAGCGCTGTCAGCACCTGCCGCCGCCGCGAACAGTGTGCTGTACGCCTTGCTGGCGAAGGACGGTTTCACCGGCTGCCCGACGTTACTTGAAGGTAAATATGGCTTCAAGAACGCTGTCGCAAAAGGCGTCGATGTGGAACCGCTCGTGCCGCAGAAGGGCGGATTCTTGATCAACAAGGTGGGCTTGAAGCCGTTCCCGGTCGAGGGGATGACGGTCGCGATGACGCAGGCAGCCATCGAAGTTGGCCTAGAAAACAAGATCAAGCCCGAAGAAATCGATGCGGTGAGAATCATCACGCACGAAGAGGCGACGGCAAAACCAAGCTGGGGCCCCAAGAAATTGAGGCCCACGACCAAGGAGACAGCGGACCACAGCTTCCATTACTGCGTCGCCGTGGGGCTGGTGGCAGGCGAATGCACCCCTGAGAATTTCACAAGCCGCTGGCTGCACGATCCCACAATCGCGCGGTTGATATCTCTCACGACCATCGAATCGACTGAGGAGATGACGCGCATCTATAAACGCGGTCACAGACCCGCCGCGGTCGAGGTCAGGACCAAACGCGGTACGTTCCTCAAGGAGGTACCGTATCCAACGGGCGACCCGAAGAACCCGATGTCCTGGGAGCAAGCTACACGCAAATTCCTGCCGATGTCCTCGCGTGCAATCGGCAGCGCGATGGCCGAACGCATCGTCGCGCACATCGAACGCATCGAGACGCTGGAAAATGTGGGAATTTTGGCCGAGCTGCTCGCGGCCGTACCACGTCCCACCTCCTAAGGAGCATACACATGAAGCGTACGCTGCTATCGATCATTGCTACGTCCCTCGGTATCCTCGTTTGGTCTCCCGCCGCGGCATCTGAGCCGGCATATCCAGCGAAACCCATCCGCATGATGGTTGGCTTCGGTCCAGGCGGTGCCGCAGATATTCTGGCACGCATCGTGGGACAGAGGCTCGCCGACGCGTGGGGTCAGCCGGTGGTCGTCGACAACCGTCCTGGCGCCACCACGACCATCGCCGCAGAAACTGCGGCAAGAGCAAGGCCCGATGGGTATACGCTTCTCACGATCACCAGTGCGCACGCCGTAAGTGCGAATCTCTATAGGAAGTTGGGTTACGACCCTGTGAAATCGTTTGTTCCGGTCACGCTCATCGCCTCCGCCCCACTCGTCTTAGTTGCGGATCCTTCCTTGCGTGTGAAGTCCGTTAGGGACCTTCTTGAAGCGGCTAAGGCAAGCCCTGGCAAACTCATGTTTGGGTCGAGCGGAAGGGCGAGCATTACACATCTCGCCGGTGAGTTACTGAAGAGCCAGGCAGAGATCAACATCATCCATGTACCATACAAAGCGATGTCGCAGCTTATGAGCGATGTCATCGGCGGCAACATCCAGCTCGCTTTTACGTCGATCCCCGCAGGTCTCGGTCAAATCAGAGCCGGGCGCATCCTGGCGCTCGCCGTCACATCGCTCAAACGCTCATCATCGCTCCCAGATGTCGCTACGTTTGCGGAGTCGGGCGTCACGGGTTTCGAAGTCACGAACTGGTACGGAATTCTCGTGCCGACGGGGACACCGCGGCAGATCGTGGATCGCCTTAACTCGAAGATTGTAAATATCATACGCACGCCAGACGCGTCAGAAGCGATTGTGAAGCAGGGCGCGGAGCCGACAACGAGTTCGCCGGAGTCCTTTAGAAACTATCTTGCGGCTGAAGTCACCAAATGGGCGAAAGTGGTGCGGGCTGCAGGTATTCAGCCCGAATGACGCATTACGTGGGAGGAGAGATGGCGCCCACGAGAGCGCAGCCGCAGACAAACGGTAGCGGAGGCAGGACGAAATGCTCATGAATCACAACGAAAGGCGCAAGCGCCTGCGGCGTGTATTTAACGGGTCCAGTTGTGTGTCTCCTGCGAGCGTGTATGATCCACTTTCGGCCCGGCTCGCCCAAACCGTCGGTTTCGAGATTGGGATATTCTCAGGATCTCTCGCGTGCGCGACGACTCTTGCAGCACCCGATCTGAATCTTGTCACTCTCACTGAATTCGCGGAGCAGGTCCGGCGCATCATGCGTGTGAGTGATCTGAGCCTTGTGGTTGATGCCGATAACGGCCATGGCAACGCCCTCAATACGATGCGCACCATTGAGGAGCTAGAGTTTGCCGGAGTATCGCTGATCAGCATCGAAGACCTGGCGCTTCCCATGCGCTTTAGTCAGCCAGAAGGCGCAACCGAGCTTGTCTCACTTGAAGAAATGGCCGGCAAGATCAAGGCGGCTGTACGCGCACGTCAGGACGATGATCTCATGATTGCCGGCCGAACCGCGGCGCTCACTTGCGAGGGCAGACCCAGTGCGGTTGCGCGTGCGCGCGCATATGCCCATGCGGGAGCTGATGCGATTTTTTTGGTTGGCGCAAAGACGCTCGATGATATCGAGGCGGTTCACCGCGCGGCAGGTTTGCCTGTGATCGTCGGCCTCGGACCACCGGCGCTGAGCCGTAAAGACATGGCAGCGCGAGGTGCTCGTATGTTGACGCAGGGCCATCAACCTCTCGCTGCTGCCGTGAACGCGCTACGTGAAACGTACGAGCATTTTCTTGGTGGAGGTTCTCCGGCCGAGCTTGAAAAGAAAATTGCGTCACGCGAGCAAATGGAGCAGCTCGTATTCTGCGACGAGTACAGGCAGCGCCAACGCCAATATCTTCACGTGGAATAGTCATGTCGGAGCACGGGTGGCATGGTTGCCACGACTTCTACTAGCGTGCAGCGGCGTAAGCGGACGGGACCGAATTGTTGGACAGGGCGGGACCCACGAAATTGTTGCACCAGAGCCGTGTTAGACGTGCACTGAAGGAAAGAGAGAATAAGCATGATTTACAGACATTCATCCTTCTTTTCGCTTCCTCTTTAATCTTATTGTGAGATTCATTGCCGTGATTCCAGAGTTCTTGATCTTACTGATATAGGTCTCGTCTGCGTAGGCTCGATCAGTCGAATCACAAACATTCCAAAAAACGCACTCGTTGTGGAGCTGAGTCGCGCGCTCTCGGTCGGCAGGGCTTAAGTCGGCTATAAAATCTACTCACGGGGAGGGCGTTGCTCGTCGTTGTCATCATGATTCCTTCTGGTTATGTGGACCTAAATGGACCCAACTATGCAAACAAGTATTCGCCGAGACATTTAGGCTGCAAGTGTAACCTGATAACGGCTTGATCGAGTTATTGCGAATGACGCCTCGAAGGTATCGCCCGCAACTGTCGTGCTCAAGATTCAGGGCAAGCTATAGTATCTTTGGGGTGCTGATACGGCCTTAGACCAGCGGCCCCGGCCGCCTCAGGTAGTGGTCCTTGATCGAGTCAGCCGCCCAACACGCGAGCGCCCCCAACGTCGGAGTTGGACCGTGAGCGCCATTCTGCGGAAACGCGCTGCCGCCAATCACGAACACGTTCGGCACATCCCACGATTGCAAGTACTTGTTGGCCGCGCTGGTCGCCGGATCGGCGCCCATCACCGCGCCGCCAATATTGTGCGTTCTCTGATACGGCACGATGCTGTACTTGCCGGTAACGCCACTCACACTCATTTTCGAGGCACCCATACCCTGACCGATCTCGCCCGCTTTGTTGGTGACGTAGGCTGATATCTTCTTCTCGTTCTCATGCCAGTCGAAAGTCATGCGTATGAGCGGCAGGCCATGGGCGTCACGGTAAGTCGGATCGAGGTCGAGATAATTCGTGCGGTAGCTCTGGCAGCCGCCGCTCACTCTGATTTCTAACGTTCGGTCATAATACTGCGCAACGGCTTTCTTCCAGCCCGAACCCCAACGCGGCGTACCCGGCGGTACCGGATGAGAGCAGAGCGGTTTTCCCGGGCCGCTATTTACGGCCACGCCCACATGGGCGCCGCCCATGAAGCCGAGACCCGCGTGGTCGAAGTTGTCGCCGTTGAATTCGTCGATCACAGTGCCAATTCCGCCATGGCCCATAAACCGGTTAAACACCTTGTCCTCGAAGAACAACTTTACGTTACCGCCTGTTTGATACGAATAATTCCTGCCCACGACGCCCCGGTTGCTGACCGGATCGTAAGGCTTGCCGATCCCGGAGAGCAGCATAAGCCGTACGTTATTGAACGTGTAGGAAGTGAGTATCACCAGTTCGGCGGGCTGTTCCACTTCGCGTCCACGGGCGTCCACGTACGTGATACTCTTCGCGCGCTTTCTCTCCGAATCGAGGTTCACCTTGATGACGTTCGAAAACGGGCGAAGCTCGAAGTTCTCGTGTTTGAGCAGCGCGGGCAGCACGGTTGTCAGTGGGCTTGCTTTCGCGCCCATCGCACAGCCGTGGCTCGTGCAAAAACCGCCTTGCGCGCATTGACCCAGCACGAGCCGGTAAGGATTGATATAGGGGCGCGTCATGGCCGCCGTGGGCCCCGGGAACGGCTTGTAGCCCAACGACTCGGCGGCTTTCGCGAACAGCGAACCGACAAACGTCGGCTCGGCCGGCGGGTTCGGATATTCGCGCGAGCGCGGGCCTTCGAACGGATTGCCCCCGGGCTGGATCTCGCCATTGAGATTGCCCGCTTTGCCGCCGACGCCATACAGGTGCTCGAACTGGTCGTAATACGGCTCCAATTCCCCGTAGGTGATGCCCCAGTCCTGGCTGGTGCAGTCCTCCGGAATCCGGTTCTTGCCGTAGCGCTCGATCGTGCGGCTGCGAGTCTCGAAGTCCCACGGCAGGAAACGAAAGCTTGTGCCGCCCCAGTGGACGCCGGCACCGCCCACACATTCGCCGGGTTTGAACGAGCCCATCTCGCGCATCGGCAGTGCGGTCTCGTTCATCGCGTTGCGAAACGTGATCGTCTCGCGCGATAAATTCTGGGTCAGATCGCTATGACGCTCGTATTTGAGTTCGTCATGGACGTACGGCATTGCGAAATCATGCTGCGGATCGATCATGCGCCCGCGCTCGAGGCCGACAACCTTGAGTCCGGTCTCAGCCAGTTCCTTGCACACGATCGTGCCGGCCACTCCGGCGCCGACCACGACGACGTCGACGAGTTTGAGTTTAGTTGCTGCCATCGCCGCCTTCCCGTTTTTGCTCGTTCAACATGACGTGCTTCGGATAGCCCTGCGCGTCGACCTCCACCCGCTGCCGCTGGATGTCGAGAATGCTCACCGGCTCAACGCGATACGGCAGGTTGTGCTTCTCGAACCCCCTCTTATGACGATATGAATGCCTGGTCCGGGCGGTTATTCGGGTTTGATGCCCGCGGACTTGGTGACTTTTGCCCATTTCGCAATCTGGGCGCGATTGTAGGCACCGAGTTCTTCGGGCGCGCTACCGTCCGGCTCGACGCCGAGCCCGAGGAAGCGGTTCTTGACTTCCGCTGCCGCAAGTGCTTTGCGGATTTCCCCGTTGAGGAACGTGACAATGACTCTCGGCGTTCCTGCAGGTGCGACAATGGCAAACCAGCTAACGACTTCGTAGCCAGGCAGCCCCGATTCGCCGACGGTCGGCAGCTCGGGCATGATTGCAGTGCGCTTGGCGCTGGTGACCGCGATACCGCGTAGCCTGCCGTCCTTGAGGAAATTCATTACGGATGCAATTCCGCAAAAACAAGCGCTGGCCTCGCCCGCAAGCAGGGCGATATTTCCGGGTCCGCCGCCCCTGTATTGGATCTGCATCATATCGATGCCAGCCATGCTCTTAAACAATTCGCCCGCGAGGTGTGTCGGTGTGCCGATGCCGGGAGAGGCTAAACGGATCTGCCCCGGTTTGGTCTTCGCGCGTTCGATCAGGTCTTTCACGGTTCGTACCGGCAGCGACGGATGAACGGCAAGAATGGCCAAGCCGGTGCCAATCAGGCTGATTGGAGCGAAATCTTTGATCGGATCGTAAGGTAGTTTCTTGTATAGACTGGGGTTGATCGAGAGCGACGCCGTTCCCCCCAGCAGCAGCGTGTAGCCATCGGATGCCGCGTTGGCGGCCAGTTGGGTTCCGATGATGCTGCCGGCGCCGCCGCGGTTGTCGATAACAATCGATTGGCCGAGGTTCTCGCTCACTCTTGCTGCGACCACGCGCGCGAGTATGTCGTTACTCCCGCCAGGTGGGAAAGGCACAATCAATCGGATAGGCTTGGTTGGGTAATTTTCGCCTTTTTCTTGTGCAAGCGCGTCGCCAGCAACTAGAGTCGTGCCAGCCAAGGTAACTCCGACAACTGTGCGAAGTATTAGCTCCTTCATCGTGACCTCCAAAGGTGTGTCAGATAATGCCCTGCGCTCGCATCTTCCCGACTTCTTCGGGAGTAACTCCTAACCACCGACCATAAACTTCCTCATTGTGTTGCCCGAGCAAAGGCGAAGACTTCACCGGTACAAACGAATTGGACATCTTCACAGGCCATCCAGGAATCGTCACCGCTCCCCGTACGGGGTGGTCGATGGTTACGAACAATCCACGCTTTTTAAGGTGGGGATCCGCCATGAGTTCCGCTGTATCCAGCACGGCGCCTACGGGTACGCCGGCCTTGCCCAGCGTTTCCATAACCTCTTGTTTCTTGCGCTCAGCACACCAAGGAGCAAGCAGCGCATCAATGTCTTTGATATGTTTAACGCGTTGTTCGGGGCTAGCGAAACGCGGGTCATCGATTAAGTCATCCTTGCCGATGATACGTAGCAACCGGTGCCAATGTAAATTTCCAGACCGGGCCGTGTAGATAAAGCAGTAATCGTTCGGACCTTCGCCTTTGCAACGGTATAGGTCGCTAGGCGCACTCGTTCCGAGCACGCTCTGGTTCCCATTGCGCTCCAACGGTTTACCCCACATCAGTTGGCTTGCAAAAGCAATCCGGCTGAAGTTGATGACCGCTTCCTGCATACTTACCTCAACGCGCTGCCCCGTGCCAGTGAATTGACGTTGTAAGAGCGCCGCGAGGATGCCAATCGCGCAATGCAATCCCGCACCAGTGTCCGCGAGCGTTGGTCCGGGGCGTAGAGGCGGACCACCCTCTGCACCCGTTGAAAATACTGCACCGCCGACCGATTGCGCGATCATGTCGAAGGCGAGAAAATCGGCCCAAGGGCCATCCGGCGGAAAACCTTTGATCTGCGCATACACGATCCGCGGATTGATTTTCCTGACCTCTTCGTAGCCAAAACCCAGACGCTCAATCGTTCCCGCGGACATATTCTCGATAAAGACATCCGCTTGGCGGATCATCCTCCGGAGCAGCTCCCTGCCTTTCTCGTGCTTTAGATTGCAAGTGATGCCCTGCTTGTTGGCGTTTAGCAGGATAAAGTAGTACGAGTCCAGGCCAGCCTTTTCTGTAGAGGCGAAACGCCCGCGCTCCCCGAGAGCCGGCGGTTCAACCTTGACGACTTCGGCGCCCAGCCAGGCCAGCGTTTCAGTGCAAGAGGTCCCTGCCTCGAACTGGGTGAGGTCAACAACTTTAAAACCTGACAATGCCGCGGCAGTTGTCTGTGAATTACACTGTGTAGTGGTTCCCATCCAAAATCTCTTTTCAACAAAATTTCGTTGACTTGGCGTTCTTGACAAGGTCCCGCATGATCAGCCGCATTGCAGTATCTCATGATCGACCGACCTTGGCGCCAGATACCGAAAATCGTACAATACGACGTGTTCTGGCAGCGAAGTCGTACATTTAGTGACTTCGATCCCTTTGAGTTCGGCATGTACTTCTATTAGCAGTGGGATTGTATGTTGTGAGCAAATCGCGCAACGAAATCAACTCGCCCGAGGCGATGTTGCAGGCGCGAACCTTCCCGCGACGCGCCGGGCTGTCGAGCGCAGCGATGAAACCGTTGGCGGACTCGCCGGACTAACAAAAGTCATAGCTTTCCTCTCTATTCGTCGTTTTTGTTGCGGGTTTACTTCGACGCGTCCAATTTATGCCATATGGACGGCCGCTGCAAGGCACAGAGTTTGACCTGGATCAAAGCATCATCCGGTCCGAGGAGTACTGTGATCGGCAGGAGCAGCGCGATGCGCCGGACAGCGATGCCGGATACACTGCACGATCCCGGTCTTGCGCGAATTCCGGACTGCCACGGAGTGTGGCGTACCGGCGGCGCATGATCTTGCGCCAGGTTTCGAACCCCCGCGTCTCTCGGGGATGCCAACCGAAGAGTTTTTAAAAGAGAGGAGGAATAGTCATGCGAAAACCAGGACGAAGCGTGTTTTTGTTGTTCGCGGGAATCGTTGCGTGCGCCGGCTTGCCGGTTTCAGACTCGTTAGCGCAAAGTTATCCCGTCAAGCCCGTTCGTATCCTCGTAGGGTTTGCCCCGGGCGGCGCGGTCGATATTGTCGCACGTATGGTCGGCCAGAAATTATCTGAAAACCTCGGCCAGCCTGTGATAATCGAAAACCGCCCCGGGGCGAGCACCGCGATCGCAACCGACCGGGTTGCCAGGTCGCCCGCGGACGGCTACACACTGCTGCTGATTGCGATTTCCACCGCTATTCAATCGGCGCTGCGCACCAACCTTCCGTATGACCTGAAGCGTGATTTGGGGCCGGTATCGTTGGTCTCAATCGGACCCTTCGTGCTCGCCGTTCATCCCTCGCTGCCGGCGCGCAATGTCAAGGAGCTGATCGCGCTCGCGCGGTCACAACCGGGCAAACTCGATGTCGGGACCCCAGGTGTCGGCAGCGCGCCCCATCTTGCTGGTGAGCTTTTCAAATCGAGCGCCAAGGTGAACGTTGTCCACGTGCCGTTCAAGGGCTCGGGAGATTCCGTCGTCGCGGCCGCGTCTGGTCTGGTTCCCGTATTTATTGGGAGTCTCGCCAGTGCGCTGACCATGCTGGATGCCGGGAGGCTGCGGCCGGTCGCGGTTACGACCGCGACGCGGGCGTCATTGCTGCCGTCAATTCCCACGCTCGATGAGTCGGGATTGCCCGGATACGACTACTCCGCCTGGTATGGCGTGAGTGCGCCGGCGGGCGTGCCGAAAGACATCGTCGCGCGGCTTAACACGGTGCTGGGCAAGGTGGTGCCCGAGATCAAAGAACAGCTTAATAAGCAGGGCCTCGAGCCGCGGACCACCACGCCGGAACAGTTTGGGGCGCTCATTGACCGCGAGATCGATCGGAGTGTCGAGCTGATTCAGTTGATCGGATTGAAACCGCAATAGCCGCCGGGAAATGCCGAACAGGAATCGGGGGTAACAAGTTGAGATTGGGAGGGAGAGAAGTGAGTCAACAAAGAATCGCATTCATCGGCGTCGGTCTGATGGGACACAGCATGGCCAAGCACCTGCTTTCCGGGGGATTTTCTGTGGTCGTGCATGACATTGACCCGGCGAGGGTGGAGGCGATGGTGAAGGAAGGCGCAGAGAAGGCCGCCTCCCCTGACCAGATTGCTCCTCAGGTGGATGTCATCATGCTCTCCTTGCCCAGCTCATCGATAGTGAACGAGGTGGCGAGAGATTCCTTGAGATTGCTCGAAACCGGAAGGAGTGGATTGATTGTCATTGATGCGACGACAGCAGATCCCAAAATGTCGGAAGAGTTGGCTGCGCAACTCAGACAAAAGGGAATTGAAATGCTGGACGCCACCGTCAGTGGGACCAGCGAAATGTGCGCCGTGAAAGACATCATTTTCATGGTGGGGGGCAGGAAAGAGATATTCCACCAGTGCGAGCCCATATTTGCCGCGATGGGCAAGGAATCGATTTACATGGGGGACAATGGCGCGGGCGCGGTCACCAAACTGGTGGTCAATCTGGTCCTCGGATTGAATCGCATGGCTCTCGCCGAGGGCCTGACGCTGGCCAAGAAAGCGGGGTTGGATCAGTTGCGGGCTTTGGAGGTGCTCAAAAAATCCGCGGCCTTTTCCAAGATCATGGATCAGAAGGGTTATAGAATGGTCAACAGGCAATTCTTGCCGGCGGCTGGCAAGCTCGCTTTCTATTACAAGGACGTAAGACTCATGCTGGCTCTGGGCGCCAAGCTCGATTGTCCCTTGCCTTTGATCAGCCTGCACGCCCAGGCCCTGGCCTCTGAAGTCTCCAAGGGCAGGGCGGAGTGGGATAGCGCCGATATCATCTCTTTCTATAACGAGCTGGCGAATCTCCAATAACCGTCGATCTCGATAGCGGCGATCTACGGGAGCGAGATTCGGGAGACGGCTGATGTTTCATGTCGGGAAGTTCGATGAATCCAGGTTTGCCGTCCCGCGCGGCTATGCGCAGCACTCACGAGGATTTGAACGCGTGAGCCTGATGGACCGTTCGATCGGGTCGGTCCACATGGGTGTGGGCATCGGCCGGCTTCAGCCGATGGGAAATATTGAGACGTGCGTCCATGCCAACGAGAAGGGGATCTATATTCTCGAGGGAGAACTGGAAATGAAACGGGGGCAGGAAGTCTTCCGGCTGTCGGTGGACGACTATGCCCTGATCCCGTATGGCACGCCTCATGCTTTTCGGAACACGGCAGCCAAGGCGGCTCGCTGGTTCGAGATGCAGGCGCCGCAACCCAAGCCGCCCGGTGGGTGGCAAGACACGTTCTTTACGGAGGATCATGATTGGCCCGCGCAGGTCAATCCGCCTGACCTGGGAAATCCTGATACGAAATTTCTGGGCCGCTTCAAGACCGACAAGCCAATGATCCCTCGGGGAAAGGGGATCAAGGGGCTCACGGTTTATCGGTTCATGGAGCGGGAATTCGGGGCGCAGCATTTCTTCATGATGCGAGGGGAGTTATTGCCAGGCGGGGTCCGCAGTTGTCATGACCACCCCGTCGAAGAATTTTACTTCGCGCTCAGCGGGGAAACGTTTATGGACATGGAAGGCGAGCGATTTCGTCTGCGCCGCGGCGACGTTGCCTGGACCGGAGTCGGCGCCAGCCATGCCTTTTGCCACACCGGCGACGTGCCGTTCCGCTGGATCGAGACGCAGGCCCCGCAGTTTCCCGCTCAGAATGGCACCCGGAACTACAGTGACTGGGATGAGTTGCGGGCCGGGAATTGTCCCTTGGATCAGGGAAGTGAAGAATGAGGAGAAGCATTGGATTGGTCGGCGTGGGCCTGATGGGAAGTTCATTGGCGAGGCATCTGCTGTCCGCGGGATTTTCGGTAACGGTGCATGACACAGATCCGGCCAAGGTAGAGGCGATCGTGAAGGACGGAGCGCGAAAAGCCGCTTCTCCTGAAGAGATCCCTCCCCAGGCCGATGTCATCATGCTGTCCCTCCCCAATTCACACATAGTGAATGAGGTCGTGAAGGATTCATTGAAATTGTTCGACACCGGGCGCAGAGGATTGATCGTCATTGACGCATCGACGCCCGATCCCGAGATGTCGGCCGAGTTGGCCGCGCAGCTCAGGCAGAAGGGGATCGAAATGCTGGACGCCACCATCAGCGGAACCAGCGAAATGTTTGTGGAAAAAGATGTCATCCTGATGGTGGGCGGGAACGAACAAGTATTCAGGGAATGCGAGCCCATATTTTCCGCCATGTCGAAGGAAGCGTTTTTCATGGGGAAAAATGGCGCGGGCGCGGTGACCAAACTGGTTGCCAATCTGGTGCTCACGCTGAATCGCATGGCTCTTGCCGAGGGTCTCACGCTGGCGAAGAAAGCCGGATTGGATCGGTTGCAAACTCTGGAGGTCCTCAAGAAATCTGCGGCTTATTCCAAGGCCATGGATCAGAAGGGTTACAGGATGGTCAAGAAGCAATTCCTGCCGCCGGCGAGCAGGCTCGCTTCTTCCTACAAAGACGCGCGGCTCATACTCGCTCTCGGAGCCAGGTTGGATTGTCCTCTCCCTCTTATCAGTTTTACCGTCCAGGCCATGGCCTCCGAGGTTTCCAAGGGTCGAAAGGAGTGGGATCCCGCCACTGTCATCTCGTTTTATGACGAGTTGGCGAATCTTTGATTATTGAAAGACGCGAAGGTCTATCAAGGGAACGGCACCATGCACATCGTCGACGCCCAGGTGCATATCTGGACCTCCAGTACGCCCCAGCGGCCGTGGCTGCCGCCGGGGCCGGACATCCCTTCGCCGCACAAGCCCGTGCCGTTTACCATGGACGATCTGCTGCGCGAAATGGACGCGGCAGGCGTGCACCGTGCGCTGATCGTGACCCCGTTGTGGGAGGGTATTCGCAATGATCTCGTGCTGGCGGCTGCCCAGGCGCATCCGGACCGCTTGGCTGTAATGGGGCGGTTGGATCCGGTAGCGCCCGCCTCGCGCGGGTTGATCCCGACATGGCTTCAGCAACCCGGCATGCTGGGGCTGCGCTTGTTGTTCCGGCCGGCCGAGCGTCCACAGTTGACCGAGGGCCGGGTCGACTGGCTGTGGCCGGAAGCGGAAAAAGCCGGCGTGCCGATCATGGTGTTCGCGCAGCATGCGGATCTGCACCTGATCGATCGCGTTGCGGACCGTTGCCCGGGACTGAAGTTGGTGATCGACCATCTCGGGCTTACGAGGGGCAAGGACGAGGAGGCGTTTCGCGAGCTGGATAAGTTGCTGCTGCTGGCACGACGCCCCAACGTTGCGGTGAAGGCAAGCTGTCTTCCGCATTACACGGCGGATGCATACCCGTATCGCTCCCTGCACCCGCACCTGCGTCGCGTCTACGATGCCTTTGGCCCAAGGCGCATGTTCTGGGGCACGGATCTCACTCGGCTCCCATGTTCCTACCGCCAGGCGGTCACCATGTTTACCGAAGAAATTCCATGGCTAACCGCTGAAGACAAGGAGTGGATCATGGGGCGTGGCATTTGCGAGTGGATCGGTTGGAAGCTGCCATCCCGGGTCGATATGACATAGAGGAGTAGAACCATGCGATACACGATATTCCTGGTTGCTTTGCCGCTGCTGATAAGCTCGCCCGCGCTCAGTCAGTCCACGCAAGATCAAGCGGCGAATTTTCCAACCAAGCCGGTGCGGATAATTGTTCCCTTTCCGCCTGGCGGCGGCAGCGAAGCCTTTGCGCGGTCGATTGCCGCGAAGCTCACGGAGCGCTGGGGACAGCAGGTCATCGTCGACAACCGGCCTGGAGCCGGCGGCACCATAGGTTCCCATCTCGCGGCGAAGTCTCCACCCGATGGCTATACCATGCTGGTCGGACTGAACGGCACGCACGGCATCGCCCAGAGCCTCTACCGAAAGATACCTTACGACACGATCAAGGATTTCACGCCGATCACCATGTTGGGCATTGGGCCGAATATACTGACGGTCCATCCATCGGTCCCCGTGAAGTCGGTCAAGGAACTGATCGCCTTGGCCAAGGCGAAACCCGAGCAACTCGGCTACGGTTCACCCGGCAACGGTACGCCGCCGCACCTGCAAATGGAGGTTTTCAAGAAGATGGCGGGGGTGCCGATCACGCACGTGCCGTACAAAGGCGGCGGGCCTGCAAACATCGCTCTACTCTCCGGCGAGGTTCAAGTTGCGTTTACCGCCGTCACGGTGGGGTTGCCGCATATCAAAGTGGGCAAGCTGCGCGCACTGGGCCTCAGCGGCGCGAAGCGGCCTGCATTCTTGTCCGAGTTCCCGACTGTCGCGCAAAGCGGCGTCCCAGGCTATGACGAGAATACCTGGTATGGCATGTTCGCGCCTGCAGGCATGCCGCCGGCGATACTCAAGAAGCTTAACGCTGATATCGTGAAAGCGCTGTTATCGCCTGACGTGAAGGAACTTTTTGCCCAACACGGACAGGAGTTGGTCGGGAATTCCCCGGAGCAATTCAGGCAGATCGTGAGGGCCGAGGTTGCGAAATGGGCCAAAGTGATCAGCGAAATCGGGCTCCAGTTGGATTAGGGAGGCGTAATGGCAGGTGTTACCGAAACAACGGCCAAGCTGATTTGTGGTTTTGAAGGGACTCCAATACCCGAAGAGGCGATCTACAGGAGCAAGATCGGCGTGCTGGATTGCGTGGGAGTAGCCTTGGCCGGATCCCGGGAGCCGGTGGGTAAGATCATGCTCGACTATGCACGGAGTCTGCCCGGTGGAGGAGAAGCTACGGTTTGGGGTACGGCAAACAGGGTTTCCGCACCTGAAGCGGCCCTGGTAAACGGGGCGATGTCTCATGCCCTCGACTATGACGATATGAACCGATCCATGCTGGGACACCCGAGTTCCGTGCTGGCGCCCGCACTTTTTGCCGTGGTCGAAAAAATGAAGTTGTCGGGGCGGAAATTGCTTGAAGGCTACCTCGTAGGGCTGGAAGTCATGGCGAGGCTGGGCCGGATCTTTGGCGCGCAGGCCTACGAAAAGAGCTGGCACCCCACGGCAATATTTGGCGCGATCGGCGCCTGTGCCAGCGCAAGCTATCTGCTTCGGCTGAGCTACGAACAGACCTTGAACGCGATCGGCATAGCAGCTTCGGAGGCCTCGGGGATCAAGAAGAATTTCGGTTCCATGACCAAACCGCTTCATGCCGGGAGCGCGGCTCGCAAGGGTATATGGGCGGCCCTGATGGCGCAGAGGGGCTTGACCGCCGACTCTCAGGCTTTGGACGGAACTTTCGGATTCCTGGAGATGTTCAACGGCGAGGCTTACAGCAAGCAAGCGCTGCACGATCGGGGCAAGCCACTCGAGATCCTGGAGTCAGGGCTGATCTTCAAACAATATCCGTGCTGCGGCGGCCTGCATTCATTGCTCGATAATGTGATCCACCTGAAACGGAAGGAGGGGATCAAGCCGCAGGAGGTTGCGGAAATCGAGTGCCGCGTGCATCCGCACCGGATTGCATATCTCGATCGGCCGCAAGTCCGGGAAGGTCTGGACGCCAAGTTCAGCATTCAGTACTGCGTGGCGACGGCATTGTTACACGGCAAGGTGGGTTTGAATCACTTCTCGACGGAAAGTGTGGCGCGGCCGGAAACGCAGGCCCTGATGAAGAAAATCCGTATTACCCCGGGAAACGATCTCGGGAGCTTCGGCTCTGAAGTGATTGTCCGTTATTCGGACGGGCGACAATTTTCCGCCACGCTGCGGGAAGCCAGGGGCTCTCCGAACTTCCCTTTGAGCGAAGCCGAGCTTCTTCGGAAGTTTGTGGATTGCGCCACGTTGATCATGAGTTCTTCACGGGCTGAAAAAGCAGGTGAAGCGCTCATGGGCCTCGACCGGGAAGATAACGTCGAAAATATCCTGAAGCTATTGGTCTCCGATTAGCTTCTTTCGGAGAGCTCGTAGGGCGGAAAAGCGCAGCGCATCCCACCAATCGCGTTTCGATTTCAAGCCGTAGGGCAGGTTGCCGCGCCGGCGGCTACCTGCCGTCAAACAGACGCCGGGGAACGCTGCACGTACCCCGGCCTACGTGTAACTGCGTAACGGATCAGCGACCCGGGACGCTAATTGAAGTTGGCAATCGCGTCACCGCAACCCACGCCCTGTACCCAGACGTTCTGGGTGCCAGCAAAATCAGACGCCTCGTCGACTTGTGAAACGAACATCCTCATCGGGATGGGCTCGTCATTCGCCCCTTGCAGGTAGAAATCAGCACGCATCGCGACTGTATTATCGTCAGTGATCGCGAATTTTTGTTTTTCGCCGGTTTCCTGACCGACGCACCTAAACTGGCCGCCAAAACCCTGAGCTTGTCCGGTTTCAAGGAGAAACGCATGCCAGCGACCGCCTTGACCGGCCTGGCAGCCGCTGAGAGGTCCGTTCGCGACGGTCACGATGCACCGAAAAGAGCCGCCCGCTTGGATAAAACCGGTGGTCGGATTGTAAGCGCCGCCCCCTGCAAGGCTTAGAGCGCCTCCGTTAGCATGGCCGCTAATGCTCGCGGCTCTGAAGCCAAAGGACTGATAGGCTTCCTGGCCGAAAGCGGTTGAAATCTGCAGAAGCGGCAGGGCAATAGCCAAAAGCGTCATCGATATCTTTGCCATTTTGCTTGTCTCCCCCAAACGAAAGTTCCACAAACCAACACCGTGATTACAGCACTTACCAACTGAGACCTCGGGGCTTCTTTTGGAGTCGAATTTAGCCAACGGATCCTGGAGCTGTCATCACCCAAATGGGTGATGTTGAACGGGGTTTCGAGTCTGACCCCAAGGGTTTGCAAGGGTTTGAACGCGCAACCTTCGCCCACTTCACGATATCGCTGCGAATCTGCGACCCGAATTCCTGGGGCGTGTTGCTACCCGGCTTC
>Ga0156226_1440_pt1 | contig 21662 bp, 16 predicted proteins | sample RifCSPlowO2_12_FD_107874 | JGI IMG/M metagenome (GOLD analysis project Ga0156226, IMG submission 107874) | Betaproteobacteria bacterium RIFCSPLOWO2_12_FULL_62_13
GCCTGATCATCTTGGCGGTCCAGGCCGTATCGTACGATTTCGTGCACACCAGCGCGATATCTACGGGATCTCTGATGAAAGCCTGCACCTGATGCAGGTGCACCGCTTCTACCGGAACGACGATCGATCCCAGAGGATCGGTGAGCCGGATTCCGTGGGCCTTGATGTGTTCCACATGATCTGCCCAGGCGTCCACCAGCACTACCCGATAGCCTGCACGAGCCAGGGGACCTCCGATATATCCACCAACTGCACCGGCGCCCAATACTGCTATGCGCAAAGCTTTTAATTCAGACACGCAGGGTTTTCCTTCTCCTATCCGACTCCCTCGTACTCACAACATGGTGCTTTTCGCTTGCTGGCGATGACGACACTGCGCCGCAGTTCGCACCGAAACCCGCACGCGTCGAAGGGGGTTCAATCCCCGTGAGCAGTTGCCGCACGTCGGCTATCTCTTCGAAACGCCGCCAATTGAGATCATCAAAACAACTTGAGCGAAAACGTCGGGACCATTATCCCCAGATTGTCAGTCCTTCGGATTCGCAACGGCGCCCATCAGTCTGGCGACGTTGTCCAGTTCCTCCAACCCCAACGTCATTCGGATTGACTCCTGGATCTTGTCCGCCGCCAGCAGAGGTTCAGCGCACAGCCGATACTTCTGGATCACCTGCTCCACCGAAAGGAGATCCGGCGGCTGCCCGTTGACCTGTATGCAGTCTTTGCTGAGCCGAGTACCATCATTCAGAATCACGGTGAGCGGGTAGGGCCCGGAACCCCCGTACTGCCACTCCTCGTGCACGATCATCTTCACCCTCTGGCGTAGTTCGCGGGCATCCTGGTCCTTTACCCTCCCGTCGGAGAAGCTGCGAAGGGTGATCCTGTCATCCAGGATTGCCACCGCCAAGCTGTGGGGCATGCTGAACCTGGCCTCCGCGAGGTTCCTCGGTTCGTGATAGCGGATGAACTGGGGCACCATAGGATTCACCTCCACATCCACCCTTTCCACCTCGCCAGGCCGGAAGCCGTGGGCCCTTTTTAGATCGACCACGCCCTGGATGTACCGCTGCATGTGGTAGCAGCAAGGGTAACTCTTGATTCCCACCGCCATGACCCGATAGGGCTTCCCCCAATTGTTCACCACGTCCGTCGGCATCGACACCTCTCCCGCCGATTTCAGGTCCAAGAACCCCTTCGGGCCTTCGAAGATGGAGGTGCTTCCGGTCAGCCCTTCCGACGCCCACAGTGCCGCCGCCAAGCCATCTCTCCCCGCGACGCCCATCTCGATAAAATGGGCATCGGTTCCCGTCTGTCGAGTTAGGCCACACCCCTGGGAGGCGGCCAAGCTCAGCGCCCATGCCGTCCGCTCTACATCGAGATCAAGTAACTTCGCCGCTCCTGCTGCCACCCCCAGAACTCCCGTCAGGCTGAGATTCAGATATCCCCGCTTACGGGCGTTGTTGCAATCAATGCCAAGTCTCGACTGCACTTCGTAGCCCACGGCGAAAGCCTCGAGAACGCGGCTGCCGGGGCAGCCCAACTTCTCGGCTAGGGCAAAGAGAGGAGGAAACAGCGTGTAGGCGGAAACGCCTTCGGGCATGCTGTCATCCTCGTACTCCGTGGTATGGGCGAAATGGCTGTTCGCCAAGGCAGCGTTCTCGACGGAAGTCTTAAAACCCGAGGCGGCTACGGTGGCCTCCTGGTTCCCACCCATCCGCTGGACGTATCGAGTGACGATCTTGCAGCCGGGAATTTGTGAACCAGATACCATGCCGCCAAGGGCGCTGAGGGCCAGACTCTTGCTGTAGTCAATCACTTCGCGGGGGATCTGATTCAGCTTCGTTTTACAGACCAGCTCGGCAACTCTGATTGTGGTTTGAGCGTCTGAGGGTCCCACGTTTGTAGTACCGCCTTTCTCCCCATGATCGGGATGCAATCCAGGTGTCCGAGATGTCGATATAATCATAAGTTGTCTACCTTGCGAGGAATTTAACCAGAAGACTTATTCATCATTGAGCTTCTTGCAAAACTCTCCGCCTGAGCGGAATTAACCGCCGAATGGGGTAGAGATGGACGCCAATTCTGGCGAGATGGAGGTTCCAAAGACTTATGCGTTGGATGGTTGCGTCCAATTTATCTCCACTCCTGTGCCGCGCGGCTCCGCCTACATGGGCTTGATGCCTGCGGCCCGTGCTGATTTGATGTTCTGCTCCACCTCCCGCCGGATCATCTCCGTGAACTGTTCCGGCGTATTGGTCTCGACTTCCAAGCCCTGTTTAAAAAACGCCGCTCTCATTTCCGGCGAATTCACTGCCTTTACGATGGCCGCGTTCAGTCTTGTCACAATATCCCTGGGCAAACCGGCGGGACCCGCGATTCCGTACCACCCTCTCCTATCGTAGCCGGGTACGCCCGACTCGTGCAGCGTCGGCATGTTCGGCATGAGCGCCGAGCGCTTCGCGGAGCTCATCGCAATGGGACGCAGACGGCCCGAATCGATGAGCGGCCGTGCCGCCGTCACGCTCGCGAAAATCATGTCGACCTCGCCTGAGGCGACGCCGACCACGCCTTGTGACACACCTTTGTACGGCACATGGGTGGTCTTGATCTTTGCGAGGGAGTTCATGAGCTCCGCCGCGAGATGGGCGGAACTGCCAATGCCCGACGTCGCATAGTTAAGGTGGCCCGGGCGGTTGCGTGCAATCGCGAGCAGCTCTTTCACGTTGTGCGCCGGCACTGAGGGATGGATCACCAGCACGTATGCACCGGTCACCACGAGCGATATCGGCGAAAAGTCTTCCGGTAGCTCGTACGGCATCTTGAGCCGCATGGCGGGCTGGATGCTGTCGGCCGCAGGCATCATGAGGAGCGTGTATCCATCGGGAGCGGCCCTGGCAAGGGCTTCAGTCGCGATGATCCCGCCGGAGCCAGGTCGATTCTCCACCACGAAGGGCTGTGCGAGGCTCTCGAAAAGCTTTTGAGCGACCATGCGTGCCGCGGTATCGGTTCCGCCGCCGGCCGAAAATCCCACGAGTATGCGCACCGGTTTGGACGGATAGTTCTGCGCCATCGCGTGCGAAAAAAACCCGCAACTCAACAGCGCTGCGCCGAATTGAAGGAGCCTTTTCATTTTCCAGCTACTCATAGTCTTCTCCTCGTCTGAACTAAGTAGCACACTATTTTCATATTCCGTTCCCCGTCAGTTTTAACTCGATACCGAGTGCGAGCGTCTGCAATCAACCAAACTCAGTTGCGCGAATTCCGTCGGGGTCCATGGCCCTGATGAGCTCGACAATTTGCGGCTCGGGAAACGGGGTCTCTGTCACATCCGGCGCGACCCGAAGATCAAAGCCTGTGTTCCTCCTGATTTCGTCTATGCTGTGACCCGGGTGATAAGACTGTAGCTGCATGACCCTGTCAGGGTTCTTGAAGTTCATCACACCGAGATTGGATACGATCGTCATCTCGTTCTTCATCTGCTCCTGCGAGCGGTGGTTGTAGCCCTGCCCGGTCACAAAATCGACTTCCTCGACAAAAGTCCGGGGCGTGTGCCTGGCGCTCCAGATCACCACTTTCGGCGTGATGGGCATGAGGAAGGCCGATGCCGCTCCCCCGGGGAGTTGAACTTTGGGGTTGTCGATGCTTCCGATAACGCTGAGGTTGGTATTTCCGTAACGGTCGATCTGCGCCGAGCCCAGAAACATCACATGCAGTTCGCCACGTTGCGCCAAGTCGAACACCTCATGCAGGCCGAAGTACCCTACCGCGTCACGGTTCTGACGCGGGTCGAAAGACGACAGATAGATGCGCTCCACATCGGGATCCACTCCTTCAGCCCCTGAAACGAACGCCATATCGGGAGCGTGGGTTTTTCGAGCGAGGCTCATCGCCAGTATTGGCAACGGAGAAGAAACCCCGTGCAATACCGTATTGTTATTTTCAATCTCACGGGACATTGCGTAGATCATCAAATCCGCTGTTTCGAGTTTGTCCACAACCCGGCCCTCCCATACACGTGCTCGTCCAGATATTTTCCGAATCGATCGTTGTTCACCGCGGCTATGTATTCCCTGATATGGTCGTAATCCACATCATAACGATTGAAGCACGAACAGGGATACGCACCGTTCGGGGCATGCACCACGGCATCGACGAGAAAGTGGGGGATCTTGGTGGCTTCCGGCTTTCTGCGGAATTCTTCGTTAGGGACAATTGCTTCTGCAGTGACGATCACCGTCTTCGCCGCCTTCGCCTTGATCACGTCCTCGTATACAGGCCCTTCAATGCGGGTGTTTCCGTATTCGTCCGCTTCATGGGCATGGATTACGGCCACATCCGGCTCAATCGCACGCACCGCAATCAGCTTTTCTCCAGTAAACGGATCTTCCACCTCACGCTGGCTTCCCAGGATTTCGCTGATCTCCAGCAGATCCGAGCCGAGCATACCCCGCACCGTTAGCGAGGGTATCCCCATGGCGGCCGCACGGAACCCCGCAATGATCGGCTGACAGGCACCTTCCTTCGTAATGATTTCCCGGGATTCAGCTTTCTTTCGAAAATTGGGAGCGAAGCCCAGCAACTCGAAGGCCAGTAATCCGGCCCTAACCTTGGCCACGCAACCGGCACCGATCAAAAGATCAAAATCGATGGCCGGTTCGCGGTCCACCAGCACCAGGTCTTTTTTTCCCTGACGGATTATTTCTCTCAAAAACTCCATGGGTGCCCGGTGAAAAGTGGCGCCCCCTGTAGTCAATACATCACCATCCTTGACGAGCGTTGCCGCCTCCTTAAGGCCGCACAAGGCCTTTCTCATTTGGAATTTCCTCTCGATGTTGGCGCGGTTCGAAGCCTTGTCTGAGCCGGATCCGCCACCGATCGCCCTGCTTGCCGCTTCTCTTTCTCGCGCAGCAAGTACTTCTGAACTTTGCCGGCAGAGGTCCTCGGGATCTCTCCAAATTCAATTTCTTTAGGGCATTTGAAGTGCGCGAGCCGTTCGCGGCAAAAGGAAATGATATCTTCAGCCGTGGGGGAGGTTCCCTTCTTCGGACGTACCAAACACTTGACCACCTCACCCCATTTCTCGTCCGGTTTTCCAAAACAGACGACCTCATCGACATCGGGGTGCTGATAGATGCAATTTTCGACCTCAACACCGGTAATATTCTCGCCCCCGCTGATAATGACGTCCTTGAAGCGGTCCTTGACTTCGATATAACCATCGGAATGGAAGACGCCCCCATCCCCTGAATAAAACCAACCATCCTTGAAGGCCTTGGCGTTCTCCTTTGGCGCCTGATAGTACCCCTGGACGACGTCGTTTCCCCGCATGATGATCTCGCCGATGGTCTTGCCGTCCTTAGGAACGTCGTTACCGTCGGTATCGACGATCCTGACACGACCGGCGGTGATGTCGGGTACTCCTTGACGCATTTTGAGCGCGAGGCGCTGCTCCTCGGGCAGCGCGTCCCAATCGGGATTCCACTCGCAGATGGTGAATGGACCATACGTTTCCGTAAGACCGTAAGCATGGCGGATTTCGCCGCCTTTGCTTTCCATATTTCGAAGCATCGTGACAGGCGGTGGGGCGGCGGCAACATTCATGATCAGCTTCTTGGGAAACCGGCTGATTCCGTTTTCGTCCATGTATTGACCGAGCCGATGAAAAACGACGGGGGCGCCGGCCATGTGCGTGACGCCATGTTTTTCGATGAGCCTCCAGATTCGATCGGGATCGGGAGCCGGCATGCAGATGTTGGCCGCCCCTACGCCAGAGGTAACCCAGCTCCAACACCAACCATTGCAATGGAACATGGGCAGGGTCCAAAGGTACACTGAGGAGGCAGTGACGGAATGCTCGATTATCTTGGCGAGGGCGTGCAGGTAAGCGCTGCGGTGAGAATAGATACAGCCCTTGGGAGTGCCAGTGGTGCCGCTCGTGTAGTCTATGGCTATGGTGTCGTTCTCGTCCTCCAGCTCCAGCCGGGTATATTCGGCGCTGGCGCCTGCGATGAATTCTTCATAAGCGACGCCCGGCAGCACCTTGACCACCGTTTCTCCATAAGTATCGCGGCCATCAAAGACATTGACGTAGACCTCGACATTGGGAAGATCTTCGGGATTGACCCGATCCGCCACGCCGGCATCAACGAACAAGACGCGCGCCCCGGAAAGGTTGACGATGGTGGAGATTTCCCTGGCACTGAGGCGGTAGTTGATAGCGACAATTGCCCCGCCGGTCAAAGGAATGCCATAGTGAGCTTCAAGCAAGGGAGGGAAATTGCGAGATACAAAGGCGACGTTATCGCCTCTTGTGACTCCGATACCCTTGAGAGCGTTGCTCAACCGGTTGACGCGCTCAAAGAAATCCCTCCAGGTCCATTGGTTATCGCCATCGATTACCGCAGGTCTACGCGGCATGACCGAAGCGATCCGCTCCAGGAAACTCAACGGTGTTAATGGCTCATGCCACGCTTTTGGCTCTTTGCTCATGATGACGCCTTCCATTCCGGCCAGTCCCCGCAAGTTCGGTAGAGGCCGCAACACCAGGGAACCATTGTCGAAATCGTCTCAGGACTTCGCAGGTGCGGGGGCACGGGTGCGAAATTGAGCGAAATCGGGCTTCCGCTTCGCGATACGCGCCGAAGTGCCCTCAGCGAATTCCGGCGAACCGGTGTGCATTGCATACAGCTCGCCGCCCGAAAAGAAGCTCCCCCAGAAATTCGCATCCGATTCCTGGTTCAGCGCCAGTTTGAGCACCCGCAGGCATTGCGGGCTTTTCTCGAGAATTTCCCTGCACCATTGTTCGACGGTCGGATACAGTTCGGCCATCGGCACGACGAGGTTGACGAGACCCATTTCGAGCGCTTCCTTCGCCGTATACAGCCGGCACATGAACATGATCTCTCGCGCCTTCTTCTCACCCACCATGCGGTGCAGGAGTTGGCTTGCCCCCCACACCGGCATGCCCCCCATCTTCGGCCCCGTTTGTCCAAACTTGGCATGCTCTGCGGCAATCGTGAGGTCACACATCACGTGCAGCTCATGACCCCCGCCCACGGCGTAGCCGTTGACCGCCGCTATCGTAGGTTTCCCGCACGTGCGCAAGGCGACCCCGAGATGTGCGAGGCGCCGCATGTGGTTGCGGCTATCGAGCGACGTGCGCTGGTTCAAAGCGTTCAGGTTCCCTCCGGAAGAAAACGATTTCTCACCGGCGCCGGTGATTACGATCACCCCGATCTCGGGATCCTCGGCCGCATCGGTCACGGCGCCGGTCATTTCGAGAATGGTATTTGCGACGAGCGAGTTGTAGGTTTCCGGGCGGTTGATCGTGATCCAGGCGGCGCCCTGCCTCTTTTCGTAAATGATATCGGTATACCGTGCGGCGGATCTGGCTGTCATCGGATAAGTCTCCTTGATTGTCTCCGGGCGGACTTTGTTCGCCCTTGAATTGCGGCGCGCGTTTCTCGAGAAACGCCGCCATGCCTTCCTTAACCGAGCATCGCGAAGCCGCCGTTTACGCTCAGTATCTGCCCCGTGATCTGGCGCGCCGCTTCCGATGCCAGAAATACCACCGCGTTGGCAATGTCGTCCGGCTCGCCTATGCGGCGCAACGCGTAAGCGCGCTTCACCTTCTCCTCGCGCTCGGCCGCCTTCGCTTCACCGATGTTCTCCTTCAACTGGCGAAGCATCTCCATACGCATAGGCGAGTTGGTGGCGCCGGGTGACACGGCATTCACGTTGATATTGTGCCTTCCAACTTCCTTGGCAATCGATTTGGTGAAAGAAATCACGCCGCCTTTCGCAGCGGAATAATTGCACTGGCGCTCCTGCCCCACGCGCGCGGCGTCGGTGACGATGCTGATGACCTTTCCGAACCGGCGCTTGATCATGCCGGGCAAAACCGCCCGTGCGCAGTTCATCGTACCGAAAAGGATCACCTTGATTTCCTTGTCGCAGTCCTCAGGGTTCGTGTCAAGGAACATTTCGTGTGAGATCAGCAGGGCGGCGTTGTTCACCAGCACGTCAATGCGCCCCAGCTCTCCCTCTATCTTGTTCGCCATCGTTTTCACCGCGTCGAGGTTTGTAATGTCGAACGGTGCTGCGATCGCCTTTCCTCCCGACTGGCGAACCAGGTCCGCCGTCTCCTCGACTCCCTTCACGTTTACGTCGTTGACGGCGACGTGCGCGCCCTCCGCTGCGAGCGCCAACGCAATAGTGCGACCAATGCCCTGGCCGCTCCCGGTTACCAGGGCCACTCTGTTTTCGAGCTTCAGATCCATCGTTCCTCCGTGATAATCGCTGACGTTGTCGCAAAAGCTCTTGCGACTTCTATATCTGGAGACGCTCCAGGCCGGCGTCGCGTACCGCACCCGTCCATATCGCCATGCCTCACCGCTCGTGAGCTTCTGCGCGATGGTGCGCGCGACAATGTCGGTAATCCAATAACTTTACTGTTTCACTCGTATGTCTGGCCCGTCATCGGACACAACGCCTCCTGGGGCAACGAGCGCGGAACACCCGATTACTGCGCTTTCGTGCCGGTCGCCTTGATGATCGGCGCCCACTTGGCGAGCTCCTCCTTGATAAATCGGATCGCCTTCTCGGGATTGGAATCGGTGACGGGATCGATCGACAGGCCTTCCAGGTCCTTCCGAAAAGCCGCGTCCGACATGACCTTCATCGTCGCCTTATGGAGCTGCTCGATGACCGGCTTCGGCGTGCCGGCCGGCGCCAGGATGACGTTGAAGGTGTAGGCCAGCATCCCCGGCACGCCAAGCTCGACCGCCGTCGGGATATCGGGCGCTGCATTCGAGCGCTTCTCACCGAACGTGGCGAGCACGCGCACTTTGCCGGAACGATGGTGCACGGTCGCCGAGCTTACGGTTACCATTGCGAGCGGGATCTGGCCGGCGATGAGATCCACGAGAGCCGCGCCAGCACCCTTGTAGGGCACGTGCACGATATCGAGCCCCCCGGCCTGCTTCTTGAATAGCTCCCCGGTAAGGTGATTGATGCTGCCCATGCCGGCGGAGCCGTAGGAAAACGTTCCGGGACTGGCCTTAACCCGCGCAACCAGTGCGCGCAAGGTCTTGGCCGGCACGCTGGGATGAACGGCAACCACCATGGGAATAATGCCAAGGACCGCAACCGGCGCGAAGTCCTTCACCGGGTCGTAGGGCAGGTTTTCCATTGCCGAAGGGTTGATGGCATGGGTTGACGACGTGCCGACCAGCAAGGTATAGCCGTCGGGCTTGGCGCGCGCGACTTCGGCGGTGCCGATAGTGCCACCTGCACCTCCCCTGTTTTCGACGAAGACATTCTGGCCCAGCACAGGGGTAACCTTGTTGGCGAATCTGCGGCCCATGATATCAGTGCCGCCGCCCGCCGCGAACGGAACCACCAGCCGGATCGCGCGCTCCGGATATTTGCCCTGGGCTCGCACCGAAAGCGATGGCAGGCCCAATGTCAACACCATAACGCTTGCCAAGCCGAAGCCAAACACATTGCGTCTATTCATATGGCACCTCCTCCTCGCGTTGTACTACACTGAAGTCAATACGGCGATGTGCACCACGATTCGTCATCGTTGCTCGGAATGATGCTCGAGTTGTCGAACGTGCGCGATGACAAAGCCCTATCCGCGGAATGCGCCGATACCGGTAAGTTCGCGGCCGACGATCAGCGCCAGGATCTCGTTGGTCCCATCCGGGACCAGCAGCATGCGCGCGTCCCGGAAGAGTTCCTCCAGACCAAGCTCCACGCTTAAGCCCATGGCGCCATGGAGCTCCATGGCGAGCGATACGGCCTGCAGGCACGTCGTCGTGGCATAGCGTTTTGCCATCGCCGAGAGCCCGTTCGCCCGGCGACCCAGGTCGATTTCGGCCAACGCCTTGTAACAAATCAATCGGCTTGTCTCCACCGCGGTCGCAATGTCCGCCAGACGTTCCTGGACGAGTTGTGTGCTGCCGATGAGCCGCCCAAACTGGCGCCGCATGCCCGCGTACCCGATGGCGGCATCAAGCGCCCGCTGCGCCATGCCTACCGCCATCAAGCCCAGCAGGGGACGATTTCCATTCCACGTGGTGGTGAGCATGCGGGCAGCATCGCCGGCGCTGCCGAGCGCATTGTGCTTGGGCACCCGGCAATTATCGAACAGAATCTCGGTCAAATGGCCTTGGCGCAGACCGATTGTTTCGATCTCGCGTGTCTCGTACGGCGAAACCGCACGCTCCGCAACCACTCGCTGGAGGAGATTGCGGCCGCTCGAATCGGTTCCGGCCGAACAGGTCACGACCATCAGGTCGCTGATGCTGGCGTTCGTGACCCACATCTTGCGCCCGTTGATTACCAGATCGTCGCCATCGGCATGCACGCGGGTCTTCACACCGCGCGCGTCCGAGCCGATATCGGGCTCGGTCGTTCCCGTACAGCAGATCTTCCGCCCGGCGATCAGATCGGGAAGAAGGCGGCGGCGCTGCTCCTCCTCGCTACCCAGGCCGATACGCGTAACCGTAACCTCAAAAGATAACAGCGCATTGGCGATCACCGGCGGCAACTGTTCGAAAACCACTCCATAGTCGAGCATTCGCATACCTGAGCCACCGAGTTCGACCGGGAGACGCGGCGCGGTCAAACCCTCCCGCGCGAATATCTGGAACATCCTGAGCATGGCCTCCTTGGGCAGGGGGCGGTTCCGGTCGTGCGACTCGAGCTCAGGACGGATGTGTTTTTCGGCTATCTTGCGCGCCGAATCTTGAAACATGCGCTGTTCCTCGGAGAGTTCAAAGTCCATGCCTATTCCCATGGCAGCACGCGCCTGCTCTTCAGTTGGCCTTTCCTTCCTGAACGACAAGCATCGCGGGAAGTTCAGCCATGTCATTCAGGCTTTCGATGCTGCGGAGCACACGTACGAGTCGCTCGCATTTCTCGGCGCCCACGACATCAGCAACGAGGGAACGGAACTTCTCGTCGACCTCGTTATTCGAAAACGGTGCTCCGGGGGATCCCTTGGCGTCGAGCACCATCTCCTCGAGCAGCCGGCCCGATTTGGTCCGCACCTTGACGCGCGCGGGCATGTGGCCTTCTGCGAACAGCCTGTCGAGTTCGGCTTCCTTCACCAGGCGCACTTTGGACGCTACGCCCTGGACTTGCGGATCGGCCAGCGCAGCCTCCGTATATTCATGGGGAGTATTCCGGCGCTTCAAGACGGTCAGCGCCAACGAGTACGACGTGCTGAACTGCATTCCCAGCAGATCTTTGGGAGAGGTGATCGCCGAGTGGTCGTAGGAACCCTCGGGATAGCCGATCTCGATGGTCTCTATGTCGCCCGCCCCGAGGTCGTGAGCGGTCACCAGTTTCCTCACGCCGTCGATGGCAGGGTGAATGACCGCGCAGCAGGAGTATGGCTTGAACAGCACGTGCAGAATTGTCCATTTTTCCCCGAGGTCCGCCGTGAGCCGTTCCGGCCGGTAGTGCGACGGGTAAATGCGCAGCAGGCCACGCTTCCCCTCCAGTATACCTTCTGGACCCGTAATGCCTGCCTGAGCCAGGAGCGCCGCCTGTATCCCGCTGCTTGCCGCAATCGCCGCGAATATGCGCTTCACGGAGCCGCCGCCGTGATCGTACTGCATCAGACCGCCCGAGTAGGTGCCGGCGATGCCAAGCGCATTCCGGATGCCTTCCGCCCCGAGTTCAAGCAGGCGCGCCGCTCCGGCAGCGACGCCGAAAGGTCCGCAGGTCGTCGAATATTGGGGACCGCCCCGCTCGAGCATGTCCGGAGACACGGCCCATCCGATGCGGCCCCGAGCCTCGTACGCCGCGACGAAAGCCGTCAGAAACTCGCGGCCCGAACGGTGCTCGCGCTCCGCTATCGCCATGAGCGACGGGACCAACTCGGCGCCGGGATGCCCATGAATGAGAGGGTTCGCGTCGTCATACTCGAACGAGTGGCCGAAGGTGCTGTTGATGAACGCCGCCGAGGCAATCGGAACGCGGTCACCGTAGCGGACGACGGTCGCCTCCGGCGTACCGCCGATGCGGCAGTATGCCTCTCGGACCTGCTTCGCCCACGGCAACTGCGAGCAGCCGATCTCAACGCCGAGCTGATCGATGAGAATATCGACCGCGCGACCGCGCACGTCGGCCGGTATTTGTGTGTGGGTAAGACCTGCCACGAATTGGGCAAGTTGGCGCGTTTCGTCAGCCAATGTCACCTCCTCTGTAGTTGCACCTCGGCGCATTCGCACCGGGAAAGCGCGCGTGCCGGCTCTTCGCCGCGGGGTCGCACGGACACGGCCGCTCAATTCGACCGTGCCCGCCCGCTCATCCCCTGCGCGGCGTCGATACCAGCAGGTTTCCGGCGAATCATCCGGATTTTGTCCATCTCCATGACAACCTCGCCGGTCTGCTTGCGCACCAGGTGGCGAAACGTCACCACGCCGCGATCGGATTTCGATGTTTCCTTTTTCCCCGTTACCTGAAATTCGACGTGTATGGTGTCGCCACAAAAGACGGGAGCCCGCCACGTCAGGTGCTCGATCCCCAGGAACGCCATCCCGGTGTGATGAAAAAGGCCCAACTGGACCGCCAGACCCTCTGCGACAATGAACGTCAAGGGTCCCGGCGATATGCGTTTGCCGAAGATGCTGTGTTTCTGGATGTATTCGAGGCTCATGTGCAATTCCTCGAATACCCCCGAGATTCCGATGAAATTGATGATGTCGGTTTCGGTGATGGTGCGTGACATCGTGACCGCTGAATCGCCGACCTCGAGATCTTCGAAATAGAGGCCGACGGGGTGTGTCAGAACTTTGCTCATGACCTTTGTCCTGTCTTATGCGAGAGGTTGCGAGTTCCACTCATGAGACGGCGGCTCCGACGGCTTTTCGTTTCCCCGAATCTCCCCGGGTCGCCACCACGCCGGCCGAACGAAGCGCCTCGAACCGGTTTTCGGAAAGCCCAAGCCAATCGCCGAGGATTTCCCTGGTGTGCTCACCGAGTATTGGCGCGCAGGCGGAAATCACCGCCGGTGTTCGGGAAAAATGGAGGGGATTTCCCAACAGCCTCATCCTGCCGGCGATCGGATGCTCGACTTCGACGACCAGGCCGCGGCGAATCGTCTCCTGATCCTCGACGACCTCCGCCAGGTTCCGCACCGGCGCCGCGGGCACTGCCGCCGCTTGGCACATCGTCGCAGCCCGTTCTCTGGTCATGCCCTCGAGCCATTGGGAGATGGCGTTTTCGATCCTCTCGACGCTGCGCAATCTGCCTTCCGCAGTAGCAAGTGACGCGTCGCCGATCAACTCACGAGACCCGAACAGCCGCGCGAGCCGGCGCCACTGATCGTCCGTATCGACGGCAATCGCGACGAAGCCATCCCTGGCCGCGAAAATATTGTGCGGACACGCGGCATTGCTACGATTCCCAAGCCTCGTTGGCTTGCCCTGTCCAGAGAAGATTTGCGGCCATACGCTTTGACTCATCCACACCCCAACGTCGGCCATGGCAAGGTCGATCTGCATGCCGGAGCCTGTCGCACGGCGCTGCCTCAATGCGCCGATAACAGCACCAATCAATCCGACCGAGGTCGCCAAATCGACGGCGGAAATTCCGATCTTGACGGGCAAATGGTCCGGATAACCCGTCAGATGCATGATTCCGCAAGCAGCTTGCACGACGGTGTCGAGCGCGCGTTTCTTGCCGTAGTTGGACTTGAGCCCAAAGCCGCTGACCGACACATAGACGATGTTCGGATTTGCGGCACGCAACGCCGCGTAGCCCAACCCCATCGACTCCAACGCGCCGGGAGCCAGGTTTTCCATCCAGACGTCGGCCTTTTCGGCGAGCTTCAGGATAAGTTCCCGTCCTTGCGGGTCCGTCGGCTCGATTACAACGCTTCGCTTGCCGGCATTGTTGATATGGAATAGGTAGCTCGATCCCCCGATCTGTTGGCCGGCGGCGCGCAGGCTCTCTCCCTTCTTGGGCTCGATCTTGACCACATCCGCGCCGAGGTCAGCCAACATGCGGCCAGCCATCGGTACACTGGTGCGGGAGCCGAATTCGAGAATCCGCATTCCCTCGAGTAGGCGCCCATCAAGCCGCGGTGCGCGGCATTGCGTGGTCGCAATCGTGGCCGCTCCCGTAGCGGAAGAATCGAATCGCAGCAGGGCCGCACCCGGATGGGGCGGGGGACTCCACGCTCCGACCTTGAGCGGCAGTCCCACAAGCGGAACATCACACCGGCGACCGTTGGTCTCGACCGTCGACGACCCAACCATCGCCCGGATCTCCCGGTAATGAGGATCGGCGAGCACCGCTTCAACGGAGCTGATCTCGCTGGCCGGGATCCCCGCCTCCGTCATGATCTCTACCACTTGCCCGGCCGGTCTGCGCTGCGTCCAGTCCGCGACGATTTGGTCCACTTCGTCCACGCGCGCGACGCGTTTGGCCTCCTGATCATAACGGGGGTCGTGGGTCAAATCGGGGCGATCAATGGCTTCTGTGACCGTTTTCCACCAGCCACTTCCCCCTGTTCCCGTGCAGATGACGACGTACCCGTCGGCCGTCGGATAGAGATTCCATGGCGCGGCAATCGTGTGGCGATTCCCGATCCGCTTGGGCGAACGGCCGCTCAGAAAATAGGAGGGGATGAAGTTGCCGAGCAGCGCGACCAAGCAGTCCACCACCGCCAGATCGAGCAACTGGCCGCGCCCCGAGCGGTCGCGCTCCCATAGAGCCGCCATAATGCCGTTGAATCCGAACAGCGCTGTCACGTGGAGCGCGTACGGCACGCCGCTGCAAACCGGCGGCTTCTCGGGGTACCCGGTGCACGACATCAGTCCGCCCATCGCCTCGGCGACCAGTTCATTGCCGGCCCAACTTTTCCGCGTGCCCTGTGCACCGAAGGTGCTGATGGAGCACAGCACCTTGGCAGGCCATTGATCGCAGAATGTCTTCGGATCCAGGCCGGGTTCCGGCAACCCCGCCAATTCGCCCCCCAGCAGAACAACGTCCGCCCACTCGGCGAGTTCGAACCACAGCTTGCGCGCCGCCCCAGCCTCCGCGGGCAGACGCGCGCTCTGCTTCGCCGCATTGAGGAGGTGAAACTGATACGCCGTGCCATCCGGCGCGAGAGGCCCGGTCCGGCGCAGAGGATCTCCCTCGCGTGGCTCCAGTTTGACGACCTGCGCACCGAGGCCCGCAAAGAGCTGGCCACAGAGGCTTGCTGCGCCAAAGCCCCCAGCGATTTCTAGAACACGCACTCCGGTACATGCAGCCAAGCCCTGTTACCTCCACCAAAATGCGCCCCGAACTCTGACGTACACGGCGCCGATTTCGATGCAATATTGTTACAATAATGTTATTATTCTTGAGGCCGCGTTCAGCGTCAAGATGTCTCGAGGAATTTGTCGGGCTTGGCCCGCCAAATTCCTAATGCAAAACCGCCTGCACGAATACGAGAGAAAAAGCCAGTGAAAACCTCATTTCTGGCCTGCTCGGATGCTTCTGTGAGGGCAAGAACGGTTGTTAACCTGGGTTTCATTCAGAATCCGCAGGCGGTTTTGCTGTTAGCAGCCTGTCGGACCGTTAAGCTTGCCCCGGACTTGATCTTGGGTCCGACAGGCTGCTTGGGCTGACCAATTTGTGAACAGTGGGAAACATGCTATGGCGTACGGGTATGCAGATCGAATTCTGCGAGTTGACTTGAACACGCATCGGACCTGGACGGAACCGCTTCTCCCAACGGAGGTATTGCGCAAGTATATCGGCGGCACCGGACTTGCGCTCTACTATCTCGCGAAAGAAACACCGGCGGGCGCAAAGGCTGGCGACCCGGAGGTGCCGCTGATCTTCATGACCGGCCCGCTCGCTGGAACGCGCGCACCGAGCTCGGCGAACTATGTCGTCGTGTCGTTACACTACGATATTCCCTACGCTCCCGGCGCCGGGCACGCCCACGGATTCTGGGCAGCCTTCCTCAAGCACGCCGGATACGAGGGCATCATCATTTCCGGTGCGTCCGAGAAGCCGGTGTATCTCGTAATTGATGACAACCGCATTGAATTACGGGACGCGCAAGCTTTCTGGGGCCACGGTACTCGAGAAACCGAGCGGCTTATCAAGCGCGAACTCGGCGCAGAGGAAGACCAATTCAGCGTTGCATGCATCGGCCAGGCGGGGGAGGCCCGACTTCATGGCGCGATGATCAAGAACGACCGGAACCATGGAGCAGGCAAGGGTAGTCCCGGGGCGATCATGGGCTGCAAGAAACTGAAGGCGATTGCGGTTCGCGGCACCGGCGATGTGGCGATCGCACACCGCGATGGGTTTCTGGATACGGTCGCGCAGTGGGAGGCGAATCTTTTCGTGGCTGATGAGGGTTGCACGACTCCGCTCGGCGCCCTGTGGCACGACGGCGGCATGACCCGCCAACACAAGGTAATGGCGGATAGAGGCATGACCGCTGTCAAGAATCTGACCGATTATGAGTTTGGCCGAGCGTTTTCTCAGGCCTACATGGATGCATGCAAGGAATGGATAGTAACGCCCAAACCTTCGTACAACTGCAAGATTGCCTGTGCTTATGATCTCAAGATCACGTCCGGTCAGTTCGCCGGCTTCACGGCAAGCATGTGCGGCGGTGGGGAACCCTTCGAGGGTGCCGCCGGCATGATCGGTGTGATAGACCCCGGCCAAATGATTGCCCTGACCGATCTCTACGACGACATCGGCATAGAGGCAGGTCATGGCGGTTCGTTGATGGGGATGGTCTTTGAAGCCTACAACCGGGGCATCATCACGAAAGAAGACACCGGCGGACTCGATCTCACATGGGGAAATTATGAGGCTTACACGGAGCTCGTCCAGCAGATGATCGAGCGTCGCGATTTCGGCGGGAAACTAACCGGGGACATGAAGGATGTCGCGCGTGCCTTGGGTGCGGAAGACCTGCTTGTGCACGTGAAGGGCGCTTCGATCAACATACATGACTGGCGACCGCGGTGGGCAAAGCTGCTGAGTCAAATCGTTGCCGGCACGGGGGCCTGTCACCAGATCGAAAGTCCACGGCTCCACACTGACGAGTTAAAACGCGAGGTCGGCGATAAGCCGGAAAAGGTTTTTGATGGGCAGAAAAAAAAGCTTTGGGAAGACAACCTGGGCGTATGCATGTTTGCTTGTTCGGGTGTCAAGCACGTTCTGCCGCTTGCAGCAAAGTCAGTAGCCACGGCGACCGGATGGAATGATTTCACGGAAGAAGATGCGCTGCGCGTTGGTGAACGGACAATCAATTTGATGCGCCTCATTGCGGTAAGCCGCGGGTTCACAAAGAGTAACGAGTTCGACGTGGGAAAGCGCTTGCTTGAGGCGCCGACCGGGGGGCCAGCAGCAGGAGTCACGATGGCACCGCATTTAGAGGAAATGGTCAACCGTTACTACGCCGTGGCGGGCTGGGACGTGAACTCCGGTTGTCCCAAGCAGGCGACGATCAAGCGCTTGGACATGGAGGACGTGGCCAACTGGCTTGGAATCGCGTGATCAGCACAGCCCATTTTTGAGGCTGCCAGGGTGAGCACGTTCATTCAAACGTCCCCTGTTACACAGTGTAACCAATGTTTGAGGAGGAGCGATGACCATAATCAAATCTCAACAGTTCATGTACTGTGCGCTGAATTGCATCATCATTGGACTCTCTGTCATAAGCTTCGCTTCCCCGGCGCTCGGGCAGGTACCCCAGTCGTCCTATCCGGGCAAGAGCCCCATTCGGATCGTCGCACCGTTCGCACCCGGCGGTTCCCTCGACTATATGGCGCGTTTGATGGCGAAAATATTGGATGACTCATTGGGGCATACGGTGCTGGTAGAAAACCGTCCGGGTGCTGGCGGATCCACCGGTAGCGCTGCCGTCGCCAAAGCAGAGCCGGACGGGCACACTTTTCTATATGGTGCGGTTAGTACACACGCCATAGCGCCGCACTTGCGCCGCCTGCCTTATGACGCGCTGCGCGACTTTACCCCCATAACCGTCGTTGCGTCTGTTCCATTGATCCTGGTCGTACACCCTTCGGTCCCGGTGTATTCGGTGAGGGACTTGCTGCGTCTCGCGAAAGCGCAACCAGGTAAACTGAATTTTGGCTCCGCGGGCGTGGGCAGCATAGCGCACCTTACTACAGCATTTTTCATGCATGCGACAGGAATCAAGATGATACACGTTCCATACAAGGGCGCCGGACAGTTCTTGGTGGAAATTGCGGGCGGGCAAATCGATCTCGTGTTTGGTACGCCGCCGTCTGCAGTCAGCTTGGTACGCAGCGGGCGGCTTCGTGCGATTGCAGTTAGTTCTGCGCAGCGCTCTCCCGCCCTGCCGAAAGTGCCGACAATCACCGAAAGCGGGGTACCCGGCTTTGAGGTCACACTGTGGTGGGCTTTATACGCCCCGGCACGCTTGCCGCAAGACATCCTTACGCGCGTCAACGGCATCATCGTCGAGGGACTCCGCCGCCCGGATGTGCGAGAGAACCTCAAGACCCAGGGCGTCGATCCTATTGGTAACCCGCCGGACGAAGCCGCGGCCTACGCGCGTGCCGAATGGGATAAATGGTCGAAAGTCGTGGCAGCGACGGGCATCAAGCTCGATTAGCCAACGGCTGCCCCGGTTGACTGGAGGATTCAGCGGCCATGACCTGCGCTCCCTTGCAAGGACCCAAGCTTTAATGGCCAAGCGACCTATCAGACGCGGCCTCGATGATCCAACCGGACCGATACGCGACGCGATTATCGGTGGCAGCTTTCTGCCGAACGAGCGACTCATCGAAGAGGACCTCGTGCGGCGGTTCAAGGCCAACCGCGGAGCCGTGCGCCTGGCGCTCGCTCGGCTGGAACAGGAAGGCCTGGTAGTGCGCGAGCCCAATCGCGGGGCTCGCGTACGGCTGGTCGCTGGAAAGGAGGCGGTCGAGATCATGGAAGCACGTGCAATGCTGGAGGCCCTCGTTGCGCGGCATGCGGCGATCAAGCTGACGCAACAGGATCTCAGAAACCTGCACGCGATCCTTCGCGAACTCAAGAGTCTCATCGCGGAGGGAGATATGATCGGCTATTCCGGGGCCAACATGCGGCTTCACACGGCGATCGTGGACATCGCCGATCACGCGACCGCAGCGAGGCTGCTGCTCGGCCTGCGCGCACAGACCGTTATCTTTCAATACCGCCAGACCCTGCAGCCCGGACGCGTCGAGGAGTTGATGCACGAACATGAGGCACTGGTGCAGGCGCTTGCCTCACGCGACCCGGATGCTGCGGAGAAAGCGATGCGCTCGCATCTCGACAATGCTGCCGACACCCTCAAAGGGCGATTGCAGCACGGTTCCTCCTGAGTCGATTTGGATTCGGCGCATCAAGCGCGAACCCAAACCCATCTATCGTGGGCATCGCCTGGGAACTCAGGCGCTCTTTTCCTTTGCGAAGCTCGCCGCGCCGCGACCGGCAAGACGCCCGAAGACGGCGCCGCTCGTCAGCCCGGTCGAGCCCGGATAGTTGAAGTAAAAGAGTCCTCCCACCATTTCGCCGGCCGCAAACAGCCCCGGAATAGGCTCGTGATTCGTATTTACGACCTGCCCGTCATTGGTGATCCGTACACCGCCAAATGTGAAGGTGACGCCGCACGTGATCGCATAGGCTTCGAACGGCGGCGTATCGATCGGATTCGCCCAATTCGACCTGGGAACTTCGAGACCGACAGCGCAGCGCCCGTCCTTGATATTCGGATTGAACGGCACGTCGGTCCTCACCGCGGCGTTGAATTCCCTGATCGTCTTGAGAAGCCGCTCTTTATTCACGTCTTCCAGCTTATCCGCAAGCTCTTCGATTGTGTTCGCCACGACCCTGGTCACGTGTTTGGTGCGATATTCAGGCCGCAAAAGGTGGACCACCTTCGAATCGTAAATCTGCCACGCGAACTGACCGGGCTGCTCCAGGATGACGCGGCCATACTTTGCGTAGGTGTAATTCCTGAATTCGGCCCCTTCATCGAGAAACCTTTTTCCATCGGCGTTCACGATGATCGAGAACGGATAGCTGTCCCGCTCGTAGTCGTTGGTCAAGGCGAAATCGCCGAAATCTGACGCGTATCGCTCCCAGCCGACGGCGTGGCAGCCCGACCAGTGACCGTACGGCTGCGCTCCGATGCGCAGCGCCATGGCGAGCCCATCGCCCGTGTTGAATTTGGTGCCGCGCACTTTGGCGAGATCCCAGCCTGGTCCGAGATACCGGCTGCGCCATTCCGTGTTCGCTTCGAAGCCGCCGCACGCGAGAACCACGGCTCCGGCGTTGATGGTCTGCGTGGCGCCCCTCAACCTGGCAACCACTCCGGACACCCCGGCGTCCGAATGTACGAGGTCCTGCACCCAGGCATCGTAACGGACGTCAATCCCCGTTTTCGCCGCGGCCTTATATAGCGCCTCGACGAGGCCCGGACCTCCTCCCCACGCCGCGAGTGTCGCTCCACCCCAGAATTTGAACTTCCCTTGTATGTTGAATGCCTGGCGGCCGAACTGGGGATAGAACCTGACGCCTTGCCTGCACATCCAGTGCAAGGCAGCGTTGCTGTTCTTGACAAGGAGCTCGCATAGATCGGGGTCCGTCCGGTTCTGCGTAATCCTCGCCATATCGTCGAAAAACTGTTCTTCTGTGTAACTGCCGAAATCAGCCGACGCGATTTCATCATTGGTGAGGTCGGGCGAAAGCGCGCGAATGTCTTCGACGCCGTTGTAGACGAAACGCATCAAGCCCTCTGTAAAGGTGCTGTTCCCGCCGCGCTCGGCCTCCGGTGCGCGCTCAAGGATCAGAACCCCGGCCCCTTCCTCACGCGCAGAAAGCGCGGCGCAGAGCGCGGCATTCCCACCGCCAACAACGATTACGTCGTATTTTTCCCTGCCAACGTTCATATCCGAGCTTTCCATCAGCCAAGACCGTGGCCGGTCAACCGGCCTGCCCCGCCCTTCTTTCCTTTGCGAAACACGCGGCGCTGCGACCCGCAAGCCGGCCAAACACGGCGCCGCTGGTGAGCCCGCTTGCGCCCGGGTAGTTGAAATAGAAAATTCCGCCGATCATCTCGCCGGCCGCAAATAGCCCGGGGATCGACTCGTGATTGGTATTCACCACTTGTGCGTCGTTGGTGACCTTCAGTCCGCCAAATGTGAAAGTGACGCCACAGGTAATCGCGTATGCCTCGAAAGGCGGTTTATCGATCGGCAGCGCCCAGTTCGACTTCGGTATTGCCAGACCGACCGTGCATTTGCCGTCCTTGATGTTGGGATCAAACGGCACATCGTTTTTCACCGACCGGTTGAACTCGCGTATCGTCTTGAGACACTGCGCCTTGTCGACATCCTCCAATTTTTCCGCGAGTTCTTCGAGTGTGTCCGCCTTTACCTTGGTCACATACTTGGTCCGGTATTCATCGAGCAGCAAGTGCAGCACCTTGGCGTCATAGATTTGCCAGGCAAACTGTCCGGGCTGTTCCAGAACGATATGACCATATTTCGCGTAGGTGTAGCTGCGAAGATCCGCGCCTTCGTCCAGAAAGCGGCGCCCCTCGGCGTTCACCATGATGCCGAAGGTGTAGCTGTGACGCTGGAACATCGGGGTACGCGTCAAGTCACCAAAATCCG
>Ga0156226_1314_pt1 | contig 21654 bp, 16 predicted proteins | sample RifCSPlowO2_12_FD_107874 | JGI IMG/M metagenome (GOLD analysis project Ga0156226, IMG submission 107874) | Betaproteobacteria bacterium RIFCSPLOWO2_12_FULL_62_13
GCGACTTCACGCCAGGTGCGGCCGAGCAGCCTGGTGTAGCTGTTGAGGTTCATCGCCTTGTTCGGCTCGTGGGAGAGATTCACGTAACGCTTGCGCTCGAAGAGGGTCAGCTTGGCGGTGAACAGTGCGGCAAGCCGGTGGTATTCGCGCGCAACGCGCTCGGGCGTGACAGGAACGGTAGCTGAAGGGCTGCGCAACTCCCGCGCGCGGTCCCGGTGACGGTGAGCGAGGGGGCGGAGGACCTTGTCAAGCAACAGGGCATCGCCGTGATCCGCCACCGGGTAGAGGCGCGATTGTCGCTCGATCCAGAGCGCTGCATTGTCATACAGTGCAGCAAGACGCGGCATTTCCGCTGCGGCATCGATATTCACGGTGCGCTTGCGCGCCTCGAATTCCCCACGCGCGCGAATAAACGGCTTGCCTGCCGCCTCGAACAATTCTTGCAACTCCTTTGTCAGCCGCCGCATGGCGAGAAGCGCCCGCGCGTCCGCCGGATCCGCGGGCTGCGGCGGGTCATCGATCAGCAATACGATGCGCCGACCCGGAAAGTCCTGCAGCATGGCGGAGATCAGCGTGCGGCGGACCACCGCGATCTCTTCCCGGTAGGATGGAATCAGGATGGTCAGCGACGGCGCATTGCCGTCGTAGATGCACTCGAGTTCCTGTGCCGGCAGCCGTGCGTGTGCCAGACGGCGCCGCAGGTAGCCCAGGCGCGTGAACTGATAGACAAAGCTACCGTAGAACAGAGCTTGAATGACCAGGATAAACACGGCCTGCTCGAGCACCAATCCGAGGCCGCCGTGCCCGATCCGACGCCACAGGATCTCGCCAGTCTCCCATGTCGCCATCAACCAGGCGGCCAGGCTGAACGCGAGCGCGGCGGTCGTGATTCGAAGTTCTAGGCTGTAATTCCGCGGGGAGCGTCCCACGGAACATCCCGTATCTCGGGTCGGTTCCACACTACGTCCTGATTTGGCTTGCGGCGCGATATGAACAGTCATTACCTCCCCGTTGACGCGGCGGCCGTGACAACCGGTCAAGATGAGATCGCCCCTGTAGCGTGGGCCCGTTATCCTGTGAGGCAGGGCATACACGACGCCGAAGCAAATACAACCCGGCGCGACCAATAAGCTATAGGTATAACGTCGAACGCGATATCGGTGAAATACCGGAGATCCGTACGGGAAAATACCTCTATGCGGGGCAACAGCCGCCATCCGCGGGGAATCAACTATCTCAATCCGGATGAGGCGCCCGGGAAGAAGAAGTGAGATAAGTCTAATCAGCCAAAGGCTCGCGCCCGTTTGGGTTCCATCCTGAATACATTGCGCACAATCGTCTCGGGTTTGCTCAGAGCGGCGCATCCGGCCCAACGCTCCAGTGGCTCGATGCCATACTTGACCATGCCGATATGCTGGGTTCTGTCCTGGTCGATGACCGGGTCGGAATATGCAAAGCCCAAGTTCCTGCGCACCGCCTCGACTGTGTCCTTGTTTCCCGTCAGAAACAACCAGCCCTGCTGGACCTCAAATGCGCGGGCGTACTGCTTCAGCACCCCAGGCGTATCGTGCTCGGGGTCGAGGGTGATCGAGTACATGAAAATGTCCCGGCCCACGCGTGGGCCCAGCGCTCTTTGCACCCGGGCGAGGTTCGCGGTCATGAGCGGACATGTCGCCTCCCCGATACAGTTCGTGTACATAAAATTGATCAAGACGGTCCTGTCTTTGATAAGGTCGTCGTACAAACGGACCTCCTCCCCTTCATGGGTGCGGAGGACGGCGTTCAGAAAGCGGTTCCGCCGCCGTTCGGCTGCTGGAATCTCGGCAAAGCGCTTCTTCTCCTGGGGAACAGAATGCGGCTCAATCAGCGCCACGCCAGCGGACGCAAACGCGCCGACGGCGAGTCCTCCCCAAAAGTGTCTTCGATTCATGTCTCTCTCCTTTCTCTACTGCACGGCCTCGACGACCTTGAACAGGATCATCATGCCGTGGTCCTCGTGAACGGTGTTGTGGCAGTGCATCGGGTAGTCGCCCAGCCAGTCGCGGAATTGTATGAAGACCTCGACTTCGCCCGAGTTCCTGGTCCCGATGACATTCTCGCCGACGCCTACCATGTCCTTCCGGGCGATCTCATAAATGGGCGGCGGTTTTCCGTCCCGGGTCCGGATCTGGAACTCCTCCATGTGGGGATGGGCCGGGTGGACCCATCCGCCGCCCGACTCGAAGGTCCAGATTTCGGCCGTGTTCTGCCGGATGAAAGCGCTGATCTCTTCATTGAAGAAGACCCCGTTCACCGACCACGCGCCTCCCGACCGATCGAATTTCCAGTGGCGTCTCTGTGCGATACGGGCATTCATGTCGGGCAGAGCCAGTAGCTGCTTCGTGACATCGAATGCGCAATCGGGCGCGTCCTCCGCCACTCGGAACTCGACGAGGTTGGTCGGAGCGATGATGTTCCCGGTGGGACCGCGACCGCTGATCTGCTCCAGGCGGTTCTGGAGGTAGATCCTGTCCCCGCTGCGGGCCTTGGAGAAGTCCACGATGACATCCACCCGCTCCGCCACCTGAAGCCGGATGCTCTTGCGTTCGATGGGGCGGGGCAGAAGGTTCCCGTCGTTGGAGATCTGGATGAAGGGAGCCCCGTTACTCAAGAAGAACTCGCGGACCCGGGAGGGCCCGCCGCCCAGGAGGCGGAAGCGGTACTTCCTGCGCTTGACCTCCAGGAAGGGCTGGATCTTCCCGTTGACCGTTTCCTTGTCCCCCAGGATCCCGTCGAGATTGAACAGATCGAAGAAGAGCTGCCCCGTCGTCGGGCCGAAGACCTTGTCCATGAAGAGCATGGGGATGTCAAATTCCCCGCTGGGAAGCTTTAATCCTGTGGTCTCGTCGTCGGTGTCCAGGAGGATGTCGTCGCTTGCGAGCGTGTAGAAGGAGGCGAGCCCCTTGTAAGTGTTCTGCGCCGTGAAGTCATGCTCGTGGTCATGGAACCAGAGAAAGCTCATGGTTTCGCGCACGTCCCCGCGGACGGTCCTCCCATTCAGGGCAGTCTCGGGATGCGTGCTGGCAAAGCCGGCCCGGGCGTTGGCGTAGTGGTAGTCCTTGAACTGCCCGGCGTCATAGCCATGCAGAGGCCCTCCGTCCGACTCGCTGGCGGTGTGGCCGTTGTGCAGGTGGGTGCTGGTCTTGTTGATTCCGAAGCCCCCGTTTTCCTGCGGCAGCGCATTGTGGACGCGGTGGAGGACCGGCTCTCCGTATCGCGCTTTGATGCGCAGCGGCCCTATTGCCCCCGTCGAGCGCTCGACGAAGGTCCAGACCGTGGAGGGCGGCACCCCATCCACGGCCGGGTAGAAGTTGTTCGAAACCGGCTGCTCGATGCTTTCGTACATCTCCGCCGGCAGAAATTGCTCCCAACGCTGGTGGGCGGGGCGGTCCGCTTCCGTGAATCCCGTGACATACGCGACGCCGTGGGGTACTCGTTCCGTCGCGGCTGGATGCGGATTCGGGTGCTCGGTCGGCTCCGGGTTCAGTGTGACCGGCCGCATTACGGGCGGGATGGGGAGCGCGTCTTGGAACGGGGTGTTGGGCGGACTGATGAACGGGAAGACATCACGTGCGTGGGCCCAGTAGGGCTTAAAAGCGCGCGTCCCCAAAAGGCCCGCCAGCCCGCCCGCGCCCATCACCAGCCCCATCTTGAGGAGCTCACGCCGGCTCAATCCCGCCTTCGCTATCTCCCTTATCTCTTGCATATACCGGCCCACGATCTTTTCTCTTCTCCGGGTATCCGAGGTGATGATGTTCCTTCTCATGGCTCCTTTCTCCTTTCCCGTCTGCCGGGCGTCCGCTCTTGACGGCTCCCGCTCTGGCATTCAACTCGGGGCGCGTCCAATCGCGGTTTTTTCCCCGCAATTGCGACCGTCCCATTTTCACGATTGGCCGCCCGCAATTGCAATCGGGCAACACCTGCAGTGCTAAGCAATGTTTTACCCGACGCGGACGATTCCCCGGAGTTATCCGTTAGGAAATGCATATTGATTCGGCCAATGCCATGAGCATGTTCCGGGCGCATGCCGCAGTACGCCCGCGGTAGTTCCTCTAAGGATGTTCTGAAAATCCTGTCATTTCTCGCGCGTGCTCCGGGTGCTGGGGATGAATGGCAGCGTGGCCAATGCTGCGGAAGAGACGGCTGGCCCCTCCTGGCTTTCTTTACCAGCCCAGCCAAGCGCTATCTGTGGGTAAAGCGGTGAGGCGACGGATCTTGAGGCAGGGGAAACACGCGGCTTATCCGGATATCGACCCGCTGCCGCGATGGGCAATTCATGGAGAAATCCCGATTACGATTTCGTCCGTGCGGCTCTTGAATCGTGATCTTTTGCCACGTAACCATTCCGGCACTGCCGGATTGGCGCACGACAACGAGCTGCAGCACGTTGGTGCCTGGAATCAGCTCGGTTTCTCCAGGAACTTGAACATCGCCGTGTGATCGCTTGCGGGCCCGAGCGCGTTCTCGGCGTCGTTCCAGATCTGCGCGCAGTATGGGGCGAGCTGCGCGGGACCGCCCATCGCCTCGGCGAGTTCGAGCGCGGTGCGCAGATCCTTCGCCATCAGACCGGTCGTGAAGCCGGCGTTGAACGCTCCCGACAGCATGAACTGCTTCATCTTGACCTTGGTGGTGTTGTTCATGCCGGTCGCGGCGTTGAGGATGTCCACCATCACATTGGCGTCGAGGCCGAAGCGCTTGCCGACGATCACCGCTTCACAGGCGGCGACGAGTCCCGCGGCGGACACGTAGTTGTTGAGCGCCTTGATCGCATGGCCGGCGCCAAGCGGCCCGGCGTGGAAGATCTGGCTGCCGAGCTTTTCAAAGACGGGACGGCATGTTTCGAACACGGCACGGTCACCACCGACCATGATCGTGAGGTCCGCGCTCACCGCGCGCTTGACTCCACCCGAAACCGGCGCATCGATGAGTTTTACGCCGCGCGTATCGAGCAAACGCCCAAGCTCGCGCGTCGCGACAGGCGAAGAGGAGCTCATGTCGATCACAGTCGATCCCGCTTTGAGTCGTGCCGCAACGCAGTTTTCGAAGCCGTCGTTCTCACCACAGATCACTTTGCGCACAGTGCTGCTGTCGGGCAGCATGGTGATTACCGTGGCGCTCTGCGCACCAAGATCGGCGAGGCTTGGCGCGATTTCGACCTCGTGGGTCGACGCGAGCGCTGCCGCGTGGCTCGGATCGGCATCGTAGATCAGCAATCGGTAGCCTGCTCTTGCCAAATTCGCGGCCATGGGCGTGCCCATGGCGCCGATGCCGACGAAACCGATCTTGCCGAATGACTGGGCCATGCGTGTTCTCCTGTAGGTCGATAGAACTGCGAATGGACAGGATTCACAGGATCAGATTGAAAACCTTAGACGGTAATCTTGCAAATCCTGTTAATCATGTCTATTGCTTTGTGTTCTCAAACATCACTTCTTGCGCTTTTCCTGCGCCCGCCGCTGATCCACGCACGCGTTCAGTTCCGGGCCGCGCTTGCCCTTGCAGGGCTGATAGATCCGATTGATGCGCTCGCAACGATGCCTGGTGCGTGCGCGTTTCTTCTCGTCGCAGGGCAGCGGGGACTGGTTCGCGCGCAGACACACGTAGAGGGTGTTGGCGTCGCTTTCGGTGCGGCAGAACTCGATCGCGCGGTTGTCCGCGGCGCAGCGCGCTTTGTCCCGTTCCTGCTGGCAGTCCTTGGGCATAGCGAGCGTGCCGCGCTCAGCTCGGATGTCCAACGCCCTTGTTTGAAGGGAAACCACGGCGCCGGTGAACGCCAGCGCGACGACAACGCCGCCCGTGCTTAACGTCCGTGCATCAACCGAACGACTCCTGCGCATCGCGGGTTTGGCCTTAGTGCCGTTCCAACTTGTTTCGCCAAATTCCGGCGGTCAGCTTGGCGCGGTCCTTGTAGATTACATCAATCGAGACCTGGCGCTTGAACGGAATGCTTCGCAGCTCAATTTCCCGGGAAAGTGCCTCTTCGTAAATCGATTCGAGCAAGCCGGAACCGAGGATACGGTGCACTTCGATTGCGGGCCCTATTATTTTCTCGGTTAGATCGTCGTTCATTTTTCTCTGTGTTCTCTGTGACCTCTGTGGCTATTTGTTTTTTGCTCTTAATGCTTCGGCGCGGATCGCGGACAGCGTCGTGCGCGGCGTGATCGCTTCGGGGTCGACGCGCAGTTCGAGCAGCGCCGAGGTCCCGGCGTTCCAGGCGCGCTCGAAGGCGGGCTCGAAGTCCGCCGTGCTTTCCACGATTTCGCCGTAGAGGCCATAAGCGCGCGCGAGCGCGGCAAAGTCGGGGTTCCTGAGCTCGGTTCCATAGATATGCCCCGGATACTCGCGCTCCTGATGCATGCGGATCGTGCCGTACATGCCGTTGTTGACGACGATGAACACGATCTTGAGCTCGTACTGCATCGCGGTCGCCAGTTCCTGCCCGGTCATGAGGAAATCGCCGTCGCCCGAGAACGCCACCACCGGGCGCTTGGGGTTCACAAGTTTTGCGGCAATCGCTGACGGCACGCCGTAGCCCATCGCGCCGCTGGTGGGGCCAAGCTGCGTGCGGAATCCCGCGTAGCAGTAGAAGCGGTGGACCCAGATCGAAAAATTACCCGCGCCGTTGGTAACGATGGTCTCGGACGGCAGGCGCCGGCGCAGAAAGTGCATGACTTCGCTCATATTGAGCGTCCCGGGAGCCGGGACTGGCCGCTGCCACGCTTCGAGGTCGGCGCGCGCTCCCTCCGTCCACTCGTCCCATACTGTCCTCACCGGAGCAAGCGCCCGCGCCGCCGCGGCGAACTCGGGCATGCCGGAATTGATGAGCAGGTCGCCCTGATAAACGCGCCCCAGCTCCTCGGCTCCGGGATGGATGTGGATAAATTTCTGCTTCGGGCGCGGAATGTCGATGAGTGTGTAATTCACCGTGGTCCATTCGCCAAGACGCGCGCCGATCGTGAGCAGGAGATCGCAGTTCTTGATGCGCTCGGCAAGCTTCGGATTGAGACCCACCGCCACGTCGCCGACGTAGTGCGGATCGCGGTTGTCGATCAGGTCCTGCGCGCGGAACGAGCAGCCCACGGGCAGGTTGAAGGCCGTGACGAACGCTCGCAGATCCTCGCACGCCTGGCGGTTCCAACCAGGGCCGCCTACCAGCGCAAACGGACGCTCCGCCTGCGCCAGCATCTCGCGCAGCCTCTGCATCTCGGCTGCACCGGGATGGGCTGCCACGCGCTGGTAGCGCCCGCCATCCGCGACCGCTGCCATCTGCGTCTGCATGTCCTCGGGAAGCGCGAGCACGACCGGCCCCGGCCGTCCCGACAGCGCGGTATGGAACGCGTGGCTGACGTACTCCGGTACGCGGTCGGCCCGGTCGATCTGCGCCACCCATTTCGTCATCTGGCCGAACATGCGGCGGAAGTCGAGTTCCTGGAACGCCTCGCGTTCGGCCACGTCGTTGCCGACCTGGCCGACAAAGAGAATGAGCGGTGTTGAGTCCTGGAACGCGGTATGGACGCCGATCGAAGCGTTCGTCGCGCCCGGGCCGCGCGTGACAAAACAGATGCCCGGACGCCCGGTGAGCTTGCCGTAGGCTTCCGCCATGTTGGCGGCGCCGCCTTCCTGGCGGCAGATCACGAACCTGATCTGGTCGCGCGCTTCATGCAGCGCATCAAGCACCGCGAGATAGGATTCGCCGGGCACCCCGAACGCGAAGTCCACTCTGTGGACTTTGAGCGCATCAACGAGAATCTGCGCGCCGGTGCGAGCGGGTGCCGAAGCGGTCACGTTCATCCTATTTCCTCAATCGGCCTGTGGTGAGGCGTTTGCGGCAGGAGCGAGTTATGCGCCGGGCGGCGCTGCGTGTCCCGCGATTCTACCGCTTTTGATACCATTCGACTAAACCCGCGTCGGCTTCCGCCGGCGCCGATCAGGACACGCACACCGGATGAGCAGCCGAACCCCGCCGTCCTATCTCGAAACCGCGAGCCGATTTCTCTGCGCGACCAGGCTTTCCGATTTGAGTCCGCAGGCGAAAGAGAGAGCACGCTGGGTAATCGCCGACTGCATTCCCGTGATCGCCGCCGGCATGCAGCAGCCGGAGATGAAAATGTTCGTTGCGCGGCACCTCACCGGAGCTGCGCCCGGCAACGCGTGGGTGATCGGCGCCGCGCGCCGGGCGGGCGCGCTTGACGCTGCGCTCCTCAACGGTACGGCGGGCACCTGGCTCGAACTCGACGAAGGAAATCTTTTCGCCAAGGGGCACCCGGGTATTCAGGTGGTGCCCGCGGCGGTGGCGCTCGCCCAGGAGTCGGGCGCATCAGGCGCTGAGCTCCTCACCGCCGTCGCGCTCGGCTACGAAGTGTCGGCGCGGGTGAGCCGGGCGGCGAAGGTGCGCCTTTCGGTACATCCGCACGGCACGTACGGCGTGATCGGCGCAGCAATCGCCGCCGGCAAGCTCAAGGGCTTTGGCGAGAAACCGATGCTGGAACTCCTCAACGTCGCAGCGACGATGGGGATGGCGGCCAGCCGCCAGACGCTGCTCGACGGCGCGACCGTGCGCAATATCTTCACCGGTCATTCAGGTTACATGGGACTCACCGCGGCGCGCCTGGTCGAGTGCGGCTTCACCGGCGAAACGGACGGCGTAGGCAACGTCTATGGCAAGATACTGTCTGACACATTCGATCGCGATCGGGTCGTGTCCGGCCTGGGCAACGAATGGTTGATCACGCGGAATTATTTCAAGCTGCATCCCACCGGGCGCTACGTGCATTCGGCGATCGATGCGCTCGAGGATTTGCTGGCCAAAGTGCCTGGTGGCCGGCTTTCCATTGACCGCATCGTGAAGATCGAAGTTCGAACCTACATGCTTGCGGCGATGCTGGCGGAAAAGAACGTGGTGTCCAGCTTTGGCTCGCGCTTTTCGATTCCTTTTGCCCTGGCGACCATTCTCTATCACGGCCGCTCGGGGTTGGCGAGTTTCGAAGATCAGTCTGTCGCCAATCCGAAGGTGCAGGAGCTCGCCCGGCTGGTCGATCTGCGGGAGGAGAAGAGCTACACCGCGCGCTACCCACAGGAACAGATCTGCGATCTCGAAATCGCGCTCGACGACGGCAGAGTGTACGAAGGCCGCTGCACGGTGATGAAAGGCGAACCGGCGAACCCGCACACGTCAGGGGAACTGAAAGCGAAGTTTATCGATCTGGGAACGCCGGTGTGGGGAGAACGGACGACACAAAAACTTTTCGATGGGCTGATCGACATCGAAAATATCCGCGATTTCCGTGCTTTCTCGGATGGTTTTGACTTGTAAAGGCAGTTTTGGAGGTGTCATTCTGGCGAAGGCCAGAATCCAGGATGGTACTGAGATGCAGAATGTGCAAATCGTCATCCCGAAAGCTGGGATCCAGGATGCTACTGAAATGCATAAAGTGTAAGTCGTCATTCTGGCGGAAGCCAGAATCCAAAGCATCGAATGACCAGACAGCCTTGTGTTTACATTCTCGCCAGCGGGAAGAACGGTACGCTGTATATCGGCGTGACATCGGATTTGATTAAGCGGGTCTGGGAGCACAAGAACGATGTGGTCGAAGGTTTTACCAAACGTTATCGTGTTCACACCTTGGCGTGGTTTGAAGTGCATGAGTCAATGGAATCAGCAATAGCGCGTGAGAAGGCAATCAAGTATTGGAAGAGGCGCTGGAAATTGGAACTGATCGAGAAATCGAACGGGGATTGGCGCGATCTCTATCCTGATTTGTTATGACTGGATTCTGGCTTTCGCCAGAATGACGCTGCGGCGAAATAGGGCGGGAAGGAGGCATGGTGTTGAAAACGCACGGACGGTACGATTATTCCGCGATAACGAAGCGGCCCGATTACAGTTGGCCGAACGGCAAGCGGCTGGCGGTGCATTTCAGTCTCAATGTCGAGCACTTCGCTTTCGGCGAAGGGCTTGGCAACGACTACGCCGCGCCGCACCCGCCGCCTAATCACCGCAGCTACGCGTGGCGCGATTACGGCAACCGCGTCGGCGCGTGGCGGCTGCTCGAACTTGCGAATGCGTACGATCTGCCGTATGCGCTGCTCGTCAACAGCGAGCTCTATGACTACTGCCCGGAAATGATCGCCGCCTTCAGCGAGCGTGGCGATGAGATCGTCGGCCACGGCCGCACCGACGCCGAGCGCCAGGCCGACATGGATTACGAGCAGGAGCGCGCCTGTATCTTTGAGGCCACGGCGGCGATCGAAAGGCGTGAAGGCGGGAAGCCCATGGGATGGCTCGCGCCCTACATCTCGCAGACCCATGACTCGCTCGATCTGCTGAAGGAAGCGGGCTACCGCTACATGATGGATTGGCCGCTGGATGACCAGCCGGTGTGGTTCCGCACGAAGCACGGGCCGATCCTGTCGATCCCCTATGCGCACGACCTCAACGATTCGCTCGAGTGCGTGTCGCGCCGCACGCCGTCGCCGCTCTTCTGCGAGAGCCTGATCGACCAGTTCGACGAAATGCTCGAAGAGTCGGCGCGCCGCCCGCTCGTGATGAGCGTCGTGCTGCACAGCTTCGTTCTCGGGCAGTCCTACCGGTTGCGCCAGTTCCGGCGCGTGGTCGAGCATATCCTGAAACAGCGCGAGCGCATCTGGATCGCGGGCCCCGGCGAGATCTGCGGGCACATCGAGAGCTTGCCTAAGGGGATTGTCCCTGGCAGCGAGAGTTGATTTGTAACCGCCGATGAACGCCGATCAACGCGAATGGAATCAAAGGAAGTGGACAGGATTGCACCGAAAGGACACCTCATGCAGGAACTGTGGAAGCTCACTGCAAGCCGGGTCGTCGAGCTGCTCAAGCGCCGCGAAGTCTCGCCCCGCGAGCTGATTGACGTCGCGGCGTCGCGCATCGCGGACACCAATCCCCGTATCAACTCGATTGTGACGCTGTGCCTCGATCGCGCGTATGAGCGCGCGAAGCGGTTGGAAAGCAAGCCGGCCACCGACATTCCGCCGCACTATCTCTATGGCCTGCCGATCGCGATCAAGGATAACTTTGATGTCTCCGGCGTTCGCACCACCTCCGGCTCGCGCATCTACGCCGACCGGATTGCGCCCGCTTCCGATATCGTCGTCGAACGTTTGGAAGCAAACGGCGCCATCGTCGCCGGCAAGACCAACATGCCCGAGTTCGCCGCGGGTGGCAACACCTTCAATGACGTGTTCGGTGCAACCCGCAATCCATGGGACACTCGGATGACCTCAGGCGGCTCGTCGGGGGGCGCGGCGGCGGCGCTCGCCGCGGGCCAGGTATGGCTCGCGAACGGCGGCGACTTCGGCGGCAGCATCCGCCAGCCGGCGAGCTTCTGCTCGGTGACCGGCTTGCGCCCGAGCGCGGGCATGGTGCCGAAAGCGCAGAAGCAACCCTTCAGTCCGCTTTCGGTGGAAGGACCGATGGCGCGCACGGTTGCCGATTGCGCATTGATGTTCGACGCCGAGGCGGGCTTTCATCGACTCGATCCGCTCTCGCAAGTCGGCCCCCATCCGAGCTTCGTCGCCGCAGCAGCAAGACCGCAACGGCCGCGCCGCGTCGCGTTCAGCGCCGATCTCGGAATCGCGCGCGCCGTGCACAAGGAGGTGCGCGAGCTTTGCAGGGCAGCGGCCGAAAAGCTGTCCCGCGACGGCGTGACAGTGGAAGAGGCGCATCCCGATCTTTCGGATGCGGAAGAGACCTTCCTCACATTGCGCGGCGCGGTTTTCATCGCGCGCCACGCGCAACTCATCGAGAAATACCGCCATCTATATAAGCCCGAAATTATCAAGAACACCGCGTTCGGGCTCAGCCTCAAGGCTGCGGACATCGTCGCGGCCGACATAGCGCAAGGCGAGTTGATCCGGCGCGCAGCGCAATTCTTCGAAGACTACGACCTGCTGCTTTGCCCGGTGGTGACCTGTCCGCCGTTCGACGTGAACCAGCGTTACCCGGAAGAGGTGGATGGCGTGCACTTCGAGGGTTACATGGGATGGTTGATCCTCACTTACGCCATTACCGTGACCGCCTGCCCTGCGTTTTCGCTCCCGTGCGGCTTCACACGTGATGGGCTGCCGGTCGGATTACAGGTGGTGGGAAAGCCGCGCGGCGAGGCAGCGCTGTTTTCCGCAGCCGCCTACATTGAGGCGCTGCTTGGCGTGGCAAGCCTCACGCCCATCGACCCGAGGAGCGCCTGACTGAAGCGCACAAGAACTGCGCTCACCCGGCGAATTCGCGGTAAAGTTTGATCTAGCGCAAAGAAATGTCCTCATGTAGCGGTCATATTTTTTCATCGCAGTCGTCTGTCCGCACTTCTGATAGTGGACCCGAAGAGTCCACGTTGTAATACCCATGGGGCGACCGCCCTGCGGGATGGGGTTTGGGAGGGTCATGGTGAACAACCCCCTCGGCAAGACGCTTGGGCGCCAACCGGCGCCTCTCCTTTCAGCGGCAGTTCTCGCAGTTCCAGTCGCGGTCAATTTCATCACAGCGCACCGACGTGATCCTGGTACGACCCCCGTGCTCGCGAGGACGGCGCTCGCGAGCTTGAGCCCGAGGCAAAGCGCGGTGCTGCGCCTGGTTCCATACGCAGCGGAACCGGTACTCGAAGCGATGAACGCGCGGCTCGAGTCACCAGCACCGGGAAGAGCGTAAATGGAATTCATCTTTGCATTGATCGCTATCGTCCTCGTGGTCGCGGTTCTGGTGGAGCCGATTCTCGGGAGACTGCGCGCGAGAGACCTGCAGCAGCGCGTTGACGCGCTGGAAAAGCTTGTCCGAGATTTGCAGGAGGAAGTTCGCGGGCAGCAACTGGAGCTCACTACACTTGCCGCGACAAAAACAGCCGAGGTCGCTCGCCACGAACGTGCAGAGGAGGCGCTTCCGCCCGAGGCGGTTGGACCGATCGCCCTTGAACCTCCACCGCCAGCGCTTGCGGAGCCGCCGGTCGCGGCGCCGCAGCCCGCAGTCCAACCCGTGCCGGCCACCGGGGAAGCGGCGCCGGTTCCGGCAAAGCCAACGTTTCCTCTTCCATATGTTGCGGAACTGGCGTTGTTCCTCGCGCCACAGCCCTCGACCTCGTTAGCGGCTCCTGGGAGGGAAGCAGCGCCTGTGTCAATGGAACCCCGTGCGCCTTCGCTGGCTGTTGGTGGAGCACAGGTCGAAGTTCAGCATCCCGCCGTGCTTTCACCAGTGGAGGCGAGTGACGCTGCGCCAATATCATTAGAGCCGACAATCCCTTCATTACCGGCTGTGGCGACACCCCCGGCATCGGCGTCTGAGCCCGCGATCCAGCCATCCGCCGCTGCGGGGAGCGAGTCACTGGCCGCCGCGATGGCATCCATTTCGGCAGCGATGGGGGCTCAGAAACAGACGGCCGTTGATCGAGAGCTCCCCAAGCCCGAAGCGGAGCCGCCTCGTGTGAGGCCGACGCCGGCGCCGCCTCCGCCTTCTTTCCTCGCCAGACTGCGCGAGCGAATGCAGGAGCAAGCGTCGCGGGAGGAGTGGGAAGCGATCGTCGGTGGAAGCTGGCTCAACAAAGTCGGCGTGTTTGTGCTCGTGATCGGGCTCGCGCTCTTTCTCGGATACTCCTTCAGATATCTCGGGCCCGCCGGGCGAGTCGCGATTGGATTCGTGCTGAGCGCGGCAATCCTGCTCGGTGGGGTCATTCTCGAAAGACGGGCCCGCTATGTGATTTTTGGCCGCGGATTGATCGGCGGGGGTTGGGCGGCCCTTTATTTCACCACATACGCGATGCACGGGCTGGAAGCTTCGCGCGTCGTCGTAGACCCGATGCTCGCAATGATCCTTCTCGGCGCCGCGGCTGCCGGGATGATCATTCACTCGCTGCGCTATCGCTCCGAGATCGTTACCGGCCTCGCTTATCTCTCGGGATTCGTTGCGATCGCGATCAGCCCGGTTTCGAGCTTCTCCGTGATCGCCTCCGTGCCGCTCGCGGGATCGCTCCTTTTCGTGGCCCAGAGGTTCTCGTGGACGAACATGGTGGTGGCCGGCGTGATCGGCACCTACGGCACCTATGCCGTCAAGTACGGCACCATCGCGCAGACCAGCACGCTTTTGAGCGATTTCGCAAGTGGCCAGTTGGTACTCGCGATCTACTGGCTGATGTTCGAGGGCTGCGATCTCATGGACATGTTGCGGCGTCGTGAAGCGCCTGGACTTGCGCGCGCAATCTTTCCCCTGAACGTCTGTGGTTTCGTCGGGATCTCGCTGCTTTACTGGCCTTCGTTCGCTCAAGAAACGCTTTACCTCTTCTTCATGGCGACCGGGGCGGCCTATCTCGCCAGCACGATGATCAGAGCGAAAGTGCGGCCGCCATCGAGCTTCCCGGAGGGGAGCGATACGGTTCAGCGCATGATAGGAGGCGGATACGAGGTCGCCATCACGCTTACCGTGGTGCTGGTGACGACGGGGATGCTCCTGAAGTTCTCGGGCCTGGATCTCAATCTGGTGCTATTGCTCGAAGGCGAATTCCTGCTCCTGGCTGGCCTTCGCCTGAAACAGCCGTACCTCCGGCTGCTCGCGGCTGCGGTTTTCGTGCTCCCCGTAATCAAGATGGTGGCGGTTGACATACAGAGGGTGGAGCAGATAACCGCTGCCAGCGCGAGCCTAAGGGCGTGGACGCCTGTGGCTTTGCTCACCGCGTCGGTGTTCTATTTGAATCGCTGGCTGGCTTCCCGCGAACTATTGTCGCAGCGGTTTCTCGAGCTGGCCTACGGCTTTGCCGCAACCGCTCTTCTGCTGGTGATTTTGAATTTCGAAATGCCCCTTGGAAATCTTGGCATCGGGTACCTGCTGCTCGCGCTTGCGTTGTTTGAAATCGGACTCCGAAGGAATTTTGAAGAATTTCGGATCCATTCGTATCTTGCTAGTGCGCTCGGCCTGGCTGTGCTCTTGTCGGTCAATGTTCTGGGCCAGAGCTCTGGAACTCGCGCAGCGGACTATTTGTGGACGACGTTAATGCCCGCTGCGTTCCTGGCCTACGGCGCTACCGCCCGCGTGCACCGTCTTGTAACCGAGCGCCTGCCGGAATCTGAGCGTGCAGTCGTCCGCGTTATCAGTTCGTGGGCCGGCACCGTAATGGTCGCAGGGCTCGCGTGGCACGCGTTGCCGCGACCTTACGTTGGGTTGGCATGGTTGGTCATGGCAGTGCCGCTGTTCGAGGCCGGGCTGCGCGCACGTCTTGGCGAAATCAGAATGCAGTCATATGCGATCGGTGTCGCGGGTCTGGGGGCGATCGACATCATCAACATCGTTCCGCTTGATTTTGGTGCGGCTCCTCATGCTTCGGTCGTAATAGTGCCGGCTGCTCTCCTGGTCTACGCGGCTGCTGCCCGTATGTACCGGCTTGCACCCGAACGAATGGAGGACCGCGAGCGCGGAATTGCGCGCTTCATCAGTTCGTGGGCGGGCACGGCACTCGTCGCTTGGCTTGTGTGGTACTCCCTGCCGCGCACGTATCTCGGGCTGGGATGGCTGATCATGACGGTTCCGCTTTTCGAGGTTGGGCTGCGCGCGCGGCTTGGCGAAGTACGGGCGCAATCCTACGTGATGGCAGTGGCGGGACTGGCGACAATCGTTATCGTCAACATCATCGGCCTTGATTTTGGCGGGGCCCCGCATCCCTGGATGGTGCTGGTGCCCGCTGCGCTATTGACCTATGGCGCGGCGATCCGCATGCATCGCCTTACGCCCGAATGGTTGGAGGAGCATGAGCGCGGAGCGGTGCGGCTTCTCAGCTCATGGGCAGGCACAGCACTCGTCGCGTGGCTTGTCTGGTACTCCTTGCCGCGTACCTACCTCGGGCTGGGATGGTTGATCATGGGGGTATCGTTGTTCGAAGTGGGGCTTCGTGCACGTCTTGGCGAGGTTAGATTGCAGTCGTACGTGATGGGTGTCGCAGGCTTGGCAGCGCTTGCCGTTGTCAATGTATACGGTCTTGACGTCGGCGACGCCCCCTATCCTTGGATGATGCTGGCGCCTGCCGCGCTCCTGGCATATGCGGGTGCGGCTCGCATGTTGCGCCTTCTTCCCGGTCGTCTGCCTGACGCTGAGCAGCTTTCACTGAGGGATGTGAGTTCACTTGCAGGGACGGTCTTGTTGGCGTTGGTGCTCTGGTCCGCCTTGCCGACTCCGGTCGTTGCGGTTGGGTGGGGCATTATCGGCCTGCTGCTGTTCGAGCTGGGATTCTCGCTCGCATATCCCCTGTTGCGGCGACAGGCAAGCGTGGTTCTGGCTCTCGCGTTTGGACGATTGTTCCTGACCAATTTTACGGGGATGGGTGAGACATTCGCCATCTCCCACCGGGTGCTGACGGTTCTGCCACTCATTGTGCTCTTCTACTACCTGTGGGCCAGGCTGAAAGATGAGGCCCGGCAGCAGCGGGCGCTGCCCTGGGAACAATGGGTCGCCATCCTTTATCTGTACGCCCCGGTCGTGCTGGCGGTTGCCCTCATCAGATTTGAAGCCGGCCGCGTCCTGGCGGTGGTCGGCTGGGCGCTGCTCGGCGTTGGGCTTCTCATCGCAGGAATTCGACTGAATAACCGTGACCTTCGCTGGCAAAGCTATGCGGTAGCGATCCTGACATTTGCCCGCTGCTGGGCCACGAATTTCTACATACCCGAAAGCCTCGCCGGGATGTTTGGTCGGGTGTTCGCGGGCACTGTTGTGACGGCGAGCTTCTTCGCCGCGCAGTTTCTCTCACCTAGACATGGAGACGAGACGCTCACGATTGAAGGAAATTGGCTAAGGCGGCTGCTGATCCGGTTCGATGCGCGTGGCAGAACGGTGTTTTCGCTGCTCGCCATCATCCTTTTGACCGTGCTTATTTTCTATGAGGTTTCAGGAAACCTGCTTACGGTGGCGTGGGCGCTGGAGGGGGCCGTTCTGCTAGGGGTGGGCTTTGCGGCGCACGAACGAGTCATGCGGCTCTCCGGCCTGCTGTTGCTCGCCGCGTGCATCCTCAAGGTCTTCGCATACGACTTCCAACAGCTCGAAGCGTTGTTCAGGATTCTGTCGTTCATAGTGCTCGGACTCTTGCTGATCGGCGTATCGCTGCTTTACACGCGGTTCCGTGAGCAGCTCCGACAGTACTTGTAGAGAAGATCATGGTCAGAAAACACGGTTTCTTCCTGTCACTTGCGCTCCTGATGCTCGGCGGTGCTGCCGCCATGCGCGGCGACTTCGAGCATGAAGTGAATCTTTCGTCAGTTCTGGAACTCTGGGGCGACGTGCTGCGGGATGCGGATCAGTTCGGCTTGAAGCTCACGCGCGTATCCGAGCAGGAGGAAATGCGGCTGGGGAAGGAACTTGTCAACGTCGCGAAGGGGTGGGGCAGGGAAACTCCCGCGTCGGCACAGTATGTGTCAGCCGTGGGCCAGGCGCTGCAACCTCACGTCAAACGGAAAGGCATTCAGTACCAGTTTCATGTGATCGAGGCCGACGGTGTCGTCAACGCATTCGCGCTTCCCGGCGGGCAGATTTTCTTTACTACGGGGATGCTTAATTTTCTCCAATCCGAAGCGGAGCTCGCTGCCATCCTCGGCCACGAGATCTCGCACGTTGACCTCGGGCATTGCATCGAACGTTTCCAGCTCGAGCTCGCCTTCAAGAAGGTGGGAGCAGGAGGGATCGGACAGCTTGCGGAGATTGCCCGCAGCCTGGTGGCGCTGGAGTACAACAAATATCAGGAGCTCGAAGCCGATGCGCATGGCATCCGATTGAGCGTCGACGCGGGATACGATCCCGGTGCGGGCGCCGCGGTGTTTGAACGCATGAAACGGCATTTTGGTGAACGAACCGCCGGCAAAGCGAAGACACCCATTGGAGAAGTGACCCATGCGCTCGGGGATGCGCTCGTGTCCTACTTCCAGTCGCACCCCCCCTCGGCGGATCGGGAGCAGCGGCTCAAGAGCCTGGTTGCCAGGAATCGCGAGCGCCTTGCCGGGCGCGCGCTCTATGTCGGCGTGGAGAACTATCGGCAGAAGATTCCGCGCTCGCAGCAGGAATTTCCCGGCGAGCGGCGCGGCCCGTGACGGTTTGTAAGAGTCTGGTTTCTTGCAGCAAAATCTTATCCCTTGGTGGCGTTTCCAGGCAGGACCGCTGCCTTCCGCATGCGACGCTTTCTGTCGCATGACGCTGTTACACTGCCTGCATGAGACACCGTCAAGACGCCAAGCCCGGAACTCCCCAGCCGACGCCTCGTTCAGATTTCTGCATCACACCGACGGGACGAGGCGCGGCCGTCCTCTCGGAACGGTTAACCTGTCCCCTGGCAAGAATCTCCATCGACGGCGTCGAGCTGACGCTGATGCCCCCCGTCAGAACTGAGGACGAGTGGATCGATTACAACCAATACCGCCAGCAGCTTCAGGCGGCCTGGCTGCGGCTTTCCGACGTCGATCCCCCGTTGAATCCCCGCCTGATCGGCGAGCCCGGACTCGGCAAGACCACGCTGGCCTGCGCCGCGGCGCGCGCACTGCGGAGTGACGTATACATATTCCAATGCACCGTAGACACCCGCCCGGAGGATCTGGTCGTTACACCCGTGATCACCGGAAACAGGAAGATCGAATACCGCGCCTCTTCGGTCGTCAGCGCCATGATCCGCGGCGGCATCCTGATCCTCGACGAAGGGAACCGCATGCCGGAGAAGGCCTGGGCATCGCTCGCGCCGCTGCTCGACGGACGACGCTACGTGGATAGCACCATCGCTGCGATTCGGATTCCGGCAGCGCCGGATTTCCGCATGTGCGTCACCATGAACGATGACAGCAGCGTCTTCGATCTGCCCGGATATATTCAGAGCCGCCTCAAACCCAAGATCGAACTGCTGCCCCCGCCGTGGGCGATCAAGGAGGAGATCGTGGCGCTGAAATGCCCGGGCGTGGACGCCGAGCTGCTGAATAGGATGTTCGCCGAACTCAAGGCGCGGGCCGCTCAACAATGTGGCGACAGCGTTCGCGATATCCTGTCGCTGGCGCAGTATGCACGGAAGCTTCAGCACGGGAATTTCGACCAGCCGCTGCGAAAGGCGATCGAGCAGATCCTCACCGCGCCCGGCGCCACGGCGGCAACGTAGTGGGAGCCGCGCGTGGAACTCGGCGAGCGCTTCCGCAATCTTCTGGCCATTCCCTCCCATCACTACCATCCGGTTTTCGGCCGGGAAGTGGTCCGCTCCGTTGCGAGCTTCAAACCGGAGGCGATCGCAGTGGAGATCTCCGCGGCCTGGGCCGGCGAAATCGAATGGGGCGCCTCCCTCTGGCCGGCGCCGGTGGTGTCCTACGCCAACCACCGATTTCTTCCCATGGTGCCGGGAGATTCGATCATGGAGGGCTGCAGACTGGGCAAGCAGTTCGGGATCCCAGTCATTTTCGTCGACATCGAGCTCGCCGATCCGATCAAGCGTCCGAAGCCGGACCTGTTGCCCGATGCGGCCCTCGCCCCGCGCGTCGGGAATCTGTTCCTGCAAGCCGCCGACGCCCTTGAGGCGTCGGCCGGACCTCCGGCGGAAGGCGACGTGATGCGAGAGGCCCACATGTCGGCCCGACTGGCACAGCTCATGAAACAATACCAGAGGGTCCTGTGGATCGGCGGCATGGCCCACTGGCCGCGGATGCGCGAGCGGCTGCAGGCGAACGCATTCGATGCGCCGAGCCTGACCGAAGCGCGCCCTCCGCGTTCGTTCAAACGCATGCGGCTCGCTTCCTCGGCGCTTCATCGCATGGCGTACCGACTCCCGTTCCAGGTCGCGCACTACGCATCCGCGCCGGCGTGCTATGACGAAGCCGAGTGCCTGCGCGAACTTGCGCTCGCGGCGGTGGGGCCCGAGAAGCACGCGCCGATCGGCGTTGCGTCGATGCTGCTCTACGCCCGGAATCTCGAAGCGCAGGAAAATATCTCCGAAGCGCCAGGTTTGTGGCCCCTGCTTACGGCGGCCTCATCCTGCCTCGGAAACCCCTATGCGTCGCGGCTGGCAGCACTCGCACTGCGCAACCGGTTTGCGTCTCAGTCCGCGCGCTACCCGCTGCTCACCTACAGGATTGCGAAGCGGGGCGAAGGAAGTTTCACCGGCGCTTACCGGTGCGAGGGAAAGACCCTCGAGGGCGAGCCAATTTGGGCCCATCGCGGGGGTTATCTCGAGTATCGGAGGCTCCCCTCATCCGTTGAGATCGGGCGGCGCGGGCGGGACGATCCGGTGGCTGCGGTGAAGTCCGCAGGTCGAAAAGCGAACAAGGCCTGGGCCGCTCACCCGGATGAGGAAAGAGCCTACGAAGCCTACGTGCGCCACGTCTTACAGCACCTGAGTTCGCCGCGCTCTCGGGAAGCGACTCCGGTGCGCTTCGCGAGCGGCATGGGAGACGGAGTCGATGTCAGGGCGACGATTCGCCACTGGCATGAGGGGGAGATCTACGTGCGCGAACGCGAGCCCGCCGCCGTGAGCCCGCGTAATGGCTTGATCGACTATACCGGCCGCAGCGAGGACTCGTGGATCTTGCCGCGGGCGAGGAGGGGCGGCTGGGTCGATCCGGACCTGCAAAACGTGGGAAGCGCTTCCTGGACGGACCGCGACCGCCAGGTCTTGCGGGAACACCCGTTCCACGTGTCCCGCATTTTTCGTGAACTGTCGTTGATCACCCTCGATGCGCCGACCTGGGAGCGATCGGATGAAAGCCGCTCCTTCCACAGCAAAGTCATCGCGCCGATGATGGAACTTCCGGCGTGTGAGAACAATCTCTGCGGCTGGCTGCGCATCATGTTCCGCTTTTGCCGCAACAAGCCGTTCGGCTACTGGAGCCACTACCGGCCCGGCCTCCGCGTTCTCGCCATCGCGCGCGAATTCGGCGTGCGGATCGTCCACATCCCGCTGGAGCGGATCCCATGGCGCATACGCGAGCGGCACCGGTCTTTCGAGTTCATGTACTTGACGCACCAGCAGTACGACGAGCTGCTGCGGAACATCGCGGAGTCGAGGGGCGTGTGGGTGTCGGCGGAGAACGAATAAATGCCTCAGTCTGCTCAGGCAACTGGTCCAACTGGTATTGTTTCTATTTCAACCGCCTCATTCTGCCAAATAAGTGGCATGACCCCATGGGACAGGCGGCAGACGTTTCCCCATGGCCTGTTCGTAAGAGAGGGAATCAAGCCCGAGGACCCGCAAATAACCCCAACGGCGACGAAGGCGGGAGATGATCTCCTCGTCGACGCTGCCAGGATGTGCGAAGTGCACGATCCCCGGTAGCCGTGGATGCTTGGGTTTCATTCCCCGGTGTATCTGCCATCGACGCAGGCGCCAGAGTCGCCCCACGCGCTGGAGAACGCGCAGCGGCGACCACGGCAGTTCGTAGTGCACGAGAATATTCGCTCGCTCGTGAAGGTCGATGGACTCAGAACATGCGTCAGTCGCGATTAATACGCGTCTTTCGCCACTCTTGAGTTCGTTGATCCAACCAGCCATCCTTTCATCTATTCCCCCGATTGCGGCTTGTACGAACGCATCTCCAGTGGTTCGCTTAAGGGTCTGAGCCACCGCGCGAGCCACCGCGCGATGGACGCAGAACACTACAACGTGTTCT
>Ga0156226_1362_pt2 | contig 21460 bp, 16 predicted proteins | sample RifCSPlowO2_12_FD_107874 | JGI IMG/M metagenome (GOLD analysis project Ga0156226, IMG submission 107874) | Betaproteobacteria bacterium RIFCSPLOWO2_12_FULL_62_13
TTGTCACTGCGCTCGTGGGCGCCCCGCGGGTCAAAGCGGTGCGCGGCTACTCGGATTTCGGCTACTCCTATGTCTACGCCGTGTTCGAGGACGGCACCGATCTTTACTGGGCGCGGGCGCGCACCCTGGAATATCTCTCGGGGGTGCTCGCGCGCCTGCCGCAAGGGGTGAAGACCGAACTGGGGCCGGATGCCACCGGCGTGGGCTGGGTCTTCCAATACGCGCTGGTGGACCCCTCCGGCCAACATAGCCTGGCCGAGTTGCGCTCCTACCAGGATTGGTATCTGCGCTACTACCTCAAGGCGGTGCCGGGGGTGGCCGATGTCGCGCCGCTCGGCGGCCACGTGCGCCAGTACCAGGTGAACGTCGATCCCAACCGGCTGCAAGCCTACGGCCTTGCGATCAGCCGCGTGGTGGAGGCGGTGCGCGGCGGCAACACCGAGGTGGGCGGGCGCCTGATCGAGTTAGGCGGCACCGAGTACATGGTGCGCGGGCGCGGCTACGCGCGCTCGGTGGCCGATCTGGAGGCGATCGTGCTCGCCGGGGGCGAGAACGGCAGCCCGATCCGCATCAAGGACGTGGGAGAGGTCGCACTCGGCCCGGAGCTGCGCCGCGGGGTGTCCGATCTTGACGGGCGCGGCGAGGCGGTCTCCGGCATTGTCATCATGCGCCACGGCGAGAACGCGCTCCAAGTGATCGAGCGGGTCAAAGCGAAGCTCAGGGAGATCGAGCCGGGGCTACCCGCAGGGGTGAAGGTGGTGCCGATCTACGACCGCTCCGAGTTGATCGAGCGCGCGATCGCGAACCTGAAATCCACGCTCATCGAGATCATGGTGACGGTGGCGCTGGTGATCCTCATTTTTCTGTGGCACCCGCCGAGCGCGGTGATCCCGCTGGTGACCATCCCGATCGCGGTCCTGGTCTCCTTCATCGCGCTGCGGCTGATGGGGGTCACCGCCAACATCATGTCGCTGGGCGGCATCGCGATCGCGGTAGGGGCGCTGGTGGACGCCGCGATCGTGATGGTCGAGCAAACCCACAAGAAGCTCGAAGCCTGGCAGGCGGGCGATCGCAGCGCGGATTACCGTGAAGTCATCGTCAACGCCGTCAAAGAGGTGGGCCGCCCGAGCTTTTTCGCGCTCTTGGTGATCGCGGTCGCCTTCCTGCCGGTGTTGACGCTGGAGGCGCAGGAGGGGCGGCTCTTTCGCCCGCTCGCGCTCACGCTCACCCTTGCCCTGGGTGTGGCAGCGCTGCTTGCGATCACGCTCGACCCCGCGCTGCGGCTGCTCTTCACCCGCGTGACGCCCTTCGCGTTGCGCCCGCGCTGGGCAAGCCGGCTCGCCAACGCGCTCTTGGTGGGCCGCATTCGCCCCGAGGAGCGCCATCCCGTGAGCCGGCTTCTGATGCGGCTCTATCAGCCCGCGGCCGCCTGGTCGCTCTCCCACAAGGGGTTCGTGATCGGGGGCGCGCTTGCGCTGGTGATTGTCACCCTCCCGGTCTACCAGAAGCTCGGCTGGGAATTCATGCCGCCGCTCAATGAGGGCGCGCTCCTTTACATGCCCTCCACGCTGCCCGGCATTTCGATCGGCGAGGCGCAAAGGCTGCTCGAAGCGACCGACCGCATCATCAAGCGCTTCCCCGAAGTGGAGCGGGTGCTGGGCAAAGCCGGCCGTGCCGAAACGCCCACCGACCCGGCCCCGCTTTCGATGCTGGAGACCGTCATCACCCTCAAGCCCACCGCGCAGTGGCGCAAGGTCGATACCTGGTATTCGGCCTGGGCGCCGCAGTGGGCAAAGGTCATCTTGCGCCGTGTGACGCCGGATCACCTCTCGCAGGACGCGCTGGTGAGCGAGCTGAACGCGGCGTTGACGCTGCCCGGGGTCGCCAACACCTGGACCATGCCGGTCAGAGGCCGCATCGACATGCTCTCGACCGGCCTTCGCACCGCGGTGGGGCTCAAGATCTCGGGGGCGGACCTCACAACAATCGAAGCGCTCGGCACAAAGATCGAAGCGCTGCTGCCGCAGGTTCCCGGCACCCGCAGTGTGTTCGCCGAGCGCGCCGGCGCGGGCTACTTCCTCGACATCGAGTGGAAGCGCGAGGCGCTCGCGCGCTATGGGTTGAGCATCGAAGAGGCGCAGAGCGCGGTGCAGCACGCGATCGGCGGCGAGAACGTCACCACCACCGTCGAGGGGCGCGAGCGCTACCCGGTGAACGTGCGCTACATGCGCGACTTCCGCTCCGACTTGGGCGCGCTCGCGCGCGTGCTGGTGGCCGCCCAAGGCGGCAGCCGCCAGATCCCGCTCGGGGAGCTCGCCGCCATCAAGACAGTCACCGGGCCTGCGATGATCCGCAACGAAGACGGGCTGCTGACCGGCTACGTCTACGTCGACCTCGCCGGGCGCGACGCGGGCAGCTACGTCGCGGAGGCGCAAGCGCTCGTGCGAGACAAGGTCAAGCTCCCCCCGGGCTACGCCATCGCGTGGAGCGGCGAATACGAAGCGATCGCGCGCGTGAAAGAGCGGCTTCTGCTGATCGTGCCCTTGACCCTCGTGCTGATCGTGCTGCTGCTCTACATGAACACCCGTTCGCTGACCAAGACCCTGATCGTGCTGCTGGCGGTGCCCTTCTCCGCGATCGGCGCGCTGTGGTTCGTCTATCTCCTGGGCTACAACCTGAGCATCGGGGTGTGGGTGGGGCTCATTGCGCTGCTAGGCGTTGACGCCGCGACCGGGGTTTTCATGCTGCTCTACCTCGATCTCGCCTACGAGGAGGCCAAGCGCAAAGGCCGGCTCGCAAGCCTCGCCCAACTGCGCGAGGCGATCCTCGAGGGGGCTGTGAAGCGGCTGCGGCCCAAGTTCATGACCGTCTCGACTCTCTTCCTGGGCTTGATCCCCATCATGTGGGCCGCCGGCACCGGCTCGGACGTGATGAAGCGCATCGCCGCACCCATGATCGGCGGCATCTTCACCTCCTTCGCGCTCGAACTGCTGGTCTACCCCGCACTCTACGAGATCTGGAAATGGCACGGCGAAGTAAAGCACCAGGTTGCGCCAGGATCGTGACCCGTGGTTCGTGAGCGCCTGTAGGGTGTGCTCCACAAGGCGGAGCGCACCGCGCCAATCCATTGGTGGTGCGCAAGCGCACCCTACGCGTGCTGGTCCCAGTGACGTGTGATGAGCGATGAGTAATGGGGTTTTCCCTTAACCCATTCCCGGCTCCCCATTGTCCGTCACCCAATCACGAGCCGCCGTGCCTCGCATCCGCCGAAATATTCAGGTTTGCGACCGAGCCTATTTTGCAGGTATCGCGCGCATTAAATTCGAGTCCCGACCCAATTACGCACCAATGAGTGGAAGGACAGCATTTACGCCGCACAGGGGATCGGCTGCCAGGAATGCCATATGACGCCGGGCCCCGGTCAAACCAAGAACCCCGGCAAAGCCGCACCGTCCGGCAAGGAACGCGAGCATATCTTCACCCATTGGTTCGTAGGCGCCAACGTGATGGTACCAACCCTATTGGGCGCGCCAGCGCATGCGGATTTAGCGCGGGAGAACCTGCGGGCGGCTGCAACAATTGAATTCCTTTCTTCGCCTGCCCAAGTGAAGCCGGGTGAATTCGTGACGATGAGCGTGCAGGTGACGAATGTGGGGGCTGGCCACAAGCTCCCCACCGGGTTCCCGGAGGGACGAGAAATGTGGGTAGATCTGAAGGTGACCGACGCCGGTGGGAAGGAAGTCTACCGGTTGGGCGCGGTGAAGAATGGCCGTACGGAACCCGGCACCCAATCGTTCAAGGTGATCATGGCCGACGACACCGACAACATCATAGACCTTGAACTGTGGAAGGCAACTCGCATCGTGTCCGACACCCGGCTGTTGCCGAAGGGCTCCGCCGATCTCGTGTATCGATTCAGAATCCCGGCCGATGCCAAGGGTCCCTTCACCGTGACAGCGGACCTCAATTACTGGTCGTTCCCGCAGTATCTGGTCGACATCCTCCTGGGCGATCAGGCGCCCCGAAGCCCGGTAGTCAAGATGGCCTCTGCCAAGAAGACGTTGGCGCTACGCTGAAATGCAATTTGAGAAAGATCCATTGACCATCACGGGTTTAGTACACGCTGCGGAAACGGTAGCCCTTGTAGCTGAAGGTCACGCCGTTGGGCACAATCTCCTCCACCTTCAGGCCGGGGGCGAGTTCCTCGCCTTCCTGTATCACCCGTTCGTTGATAATGACCATGCGGTCCTTCGGGTCAGACGAACGGGCGAAGCCGGATATGGAGATCGGCGGAAGCTCCCGTTGCAGGGATGCGGGAAGCTCGTTCACACTAAAGACTCTTTGATCGGATGGCGGCGTGGGCAGAGTCTGCTGGCGCGACGCGACGGCAGAAGCGCTGGCGACAGGCGCAGGCTGCGGCGCGCCGCGAGGGGCATCAGGCGAGCTTCTCGCATCGGCTGCCGGCGTCGATCTGCGCGGAACTTTGCGTTGCCGCTCGCCTAGCGTGACCGCACGTCGCTGGGGCGCAGGTCCTCGACCCATGAATCTTCCCTCACTCTCAGTCCCTTTATCCCTCACCCCCGACCCCTCTCCCGGAGGGGCACGGGAGGGAAGCTCGACGGTCCCCAGCACGTTCTCGCTCGGGATCAGAGAGTCAGTGGGCGATCTTTTCGTATCTGGCGCGGGCGGCGGCTTGCGCGAAAGCATGCGTTGCTCCTCGTCCGGTGTGACTGCACGCGGCTGCGGTGCAGGGACATTCTCCGTGATCCGCTGCTGCGGCGTAACGGTTACCAGCCGATCCGGCGCCGGGGCGGCAAGCCCGGCCGCCGGATTGATGGGAGAAGCCATATTCCCGCGCTCAACCGCGTTCGCCTCCCGCTGCTGCCGCGCGACCGGTTGCGCCGGCTGGTCCGGTTTTGCCGGCTTCCGAGTGTACATCCACGCGGCGGAAACCACAGCGACGGAGGCGAGAGCCGCTGCGGCGAGATAGATCCAGCGCGTATCGCGTATCGGCTCGGCTTGCGGAGGCGCGTGAACCGTGCGCAGATCCGGCACCGTGCCGCACTGTCGTTCCTGTTCCGCCCGGGTCAGAGCATCGAGAATATAGGACATGCCTATTCAGCCTTTTGCTGGCCGACCAGTCTGGGCGAGCCGCCGTCAACCGCCGTGTCGAGGTGGATCAGGGTTCGCGGCCCAACGACCCCATCGGGCAACAAGCCGCTGTTCAACTGAAATTCCCTGACCTGCCGCACCAGAGCCTCGTCGAATACCTGACGCTTTTCGGCTTCGGCCGGCCGCTTCTGTGCCAAGGCGAGCTGCCGGGATAGCCACTCCACCGCCGGGCGGGGACTACCAGGACGAATGACGTCCCCGTAATTCGGCGTCGTCCGCCACAGCAGCGTATAGCTGCCCGACCAGTGCAAAGCAAGGGTGTTGATCGAAATTTTTTTCGTATCATTCCCGACGACAAGAGTTGCCGTTTCCCCGTCCAGCGCCGTCAACGCGGCGAAGAATTCCTGACCTTGGTCGTTGTGCAACTGCAAGACAGCCGGTCGGTTCAACCTGCGCAGCTCATCCAGGCCGCCCCGATCGGACAGGCAGCGCAGCCCCAACGTCTGCGCCCGCCGGCAAGCATCGCCGTTGCCTTCGAGTGGAGCGGCAACACCCCATCGCGTGAACAGTGCCTGATAGGCGAGCGCGGCGCTGCGCCTCCTCGGTTCGCTCGAGGTCCACTGGAGGGTATCGAGCTGCGCCGGTTCGACCGGGGAACGGGAAACGCCTGTTTCTTCCACCGCGCGCGGCGTGTGCCCGACGGTGAGCTGGGATTCAGGGTGTGATGCCTGCGTTATGGGCTGCGCAGCGCTCGACGGCTGGACCGGCGATCGCGCTTCGATCACTGCCGGATGGAATTCGTAATAAAAGAAGGCGACAGCCAGCGCAACCGCGCTGCCCAGCGCCGCCACGCCCCCGAACAGCATTCTGAGCGCCTTGGCGTGCCAGCGCGTCGTGCTTTCTCCGAACACTTCCCGTGCGGCTCTTACGAGCGTTGCCCGCTCGACGTAGTCTCTGTTCTCGATAAAGGCCCCAAGCAGCGCCCGATCACACAAGACGTTAATGAGCCGCGGGATTCCGCCACTGAGACGAAACAGTCTATCGAGGGCGGAGGCGGAGAACACCTGGCGGTGTGCCCCGGCAACCGCCAGCCGATGGGCTACGTAGGCGGCCACCTCCGGCTTCGACAGAGAGCCCAAGTGGTAGCGGGCGATGATCCGTTGCGCCAATTGCTGCAGTTCCGGCCGCTTCACCATGTCCCTCAGTTGCGGCTGCCCGAGCAGGATGATCTGAAGGAGCTTCCGCCGATTGGTCTCCAGGTTGGTGAGCAGCCTCACCTGTTCCAGTACGTCGGTGCTCAGATTCTGCGCTTCGTCGATGATCAGCAGCGTCTTGCGGCCCCTGGCGTGGGCATCCAGCAAATACGCGTTGAGGCGATCGATAAACTGCTTGACGGTCGTAGCGGTATGCGGATAGGTAATGCGCAGTTCGTCACAAATCGTCGAAAGCAATTCCTCCACAGTCAGCTTCGGGTTGAAGATGAACGCCACGTCGCAGTCTTGCGGCATGCGCTCGAGCAGGCCGCGGCAGACAGTCGTCTTTCCGGTACCGATCTCGCCCGTCAGCAACACGAAACCGCCGGGACTGTCGATGCCGTACATGAGGTGCGCCAGCGCTTCCCGGTGGCGCTTGCTCATGAAGAGGTAACGCGGATCCGGGGCGATCGAAAACGGTGCTTCCCTCAGGCCGAAATGGTCGTTGTACATGAGCGTGTTGAAGCGTGTTTGGCTGTCATCAGCGGCATTACTGCGGAGCGAATGAACGCCTGCGGCGCCGCGTAGCGCGCGGCGACTGTTCTGCATCGCCGGCCGGTGCGGCACCCGGGGGTTCCGCGACAGGCTTGGCTCCCGCGGGTGGTTTCTGCGGGATAGGCGCGGGCTGGTAGACGAACTCCCACTCGGCGTAGCGCTCTTTGTCGGCGAATCCGACATCGGCCAATTTGAATCCGGAGGTCTTCAGCGGTTTCTGCTCGGACAGGCTGTGGACGCCAATGATTGCTCCGCCCGGACCTTTGATGAGCCCCCACTCCGCCTTGCCGGTCATCGGGTCCACATAGATCCGGCGCAGATAGCGCTGCACACCAGGATAGCGCTTATCGCGCACCAGCTCCTCCAGCGATTGCGGGAAGCCCTTTGCGGCTCCAGGCGTCCGTTCATAATAACGCCCGATGGCGCGGCGGAATTGATCCCCGATGTGCAGCAACTCGCCCTCCTTTGCGCGCTGCGCCTCGGTGTGCCAGACAACCCCGGCGGCCGCGAGCGTCGTTCCCATCACCGCCAGAACGATCAGCAGGCCGATGTAAGTGAAACCGCGGTGGGTGAGTGATGAGTGATGAGTGATGGGTGATGGGTGATGAGTAATGGGCGATGAGTGACGAGTGACGAATGACGAGTCATGAGTAATGAGTAATGGGGTTTTCCCATAACCCATAACCCATAACCCATAACCCATTACCTTTAGGCCGTCGTGACTCATCGTTTCGGTCCCCGACCTCTGTTCACCACGTTTCATACGGCGTGCCGTCGAGTGCAACACCGGGCGCTCCGCTTTTCACGTCGAACACCCGGCCTTTTTCCGTCTGTTCGGGGGGCACCGTGACCCAGGTGGCGGCGCTCTCGGTGATCGGATCCGGCGGAATCCGCCGCAGGTATTTTTTTTCCACCAATTCCTCAAGCGCGTCCGGATAGCGGCCGCGGTCGCCGTAGAACTTGTCGACGGCGTCGCGCATCTGCACCAGGTTTTCCTTCAGCACCGCCTCCTTCGCCCGGTCGATGCTCTGGAAGTATCGCGGCACCGCGATCGTGAGCAGCACGGCGATGATCGCCATCACCACCAGGAGTTCAATCAGGGTGAAGCCGTCACGTTTCTTGTCACCATTCCCGGCCGTCAACCGTAAACCGCAAGCCACGTTTTTTCCTCACCATTCGCGATAGGGGATGCCGTTGAGCCCGACCCTCCCCGCAAGCGAATAGACATCGAACACGTCTTCGCCCTCGCGCGGGTCCTCGGGCGGGCTCTCATAGCTGCGCTTGCCCCACGTGTCTGCGGCCGGGACATCGGTAGGCGCAAACGGATCCCGCGGAATCCGCCTCAGAAAGTAAATCTTCTTCTTTTGCGGCGTCTTGATGTCTTCGACCCCGTCCACCAGCACCCGCAGATTCGGCGGGTAGCCCGAGGCGTCGACTTTCCGCGCGATACGTCCCTCGTCAACTGCCTGCTTGTAAGCGTCGATCGCGTCACGCATCTTCCACAGGGCAGCGCGCAGCTCCTGCTCCTTGGCGCGTTGGACCACAAGCTGGCTGAGCGGGATCGCGCCAGAGGCGAGGATCCCGACGATTAAAACGGTCACCATCAGTTCGATGAGAGTGAAGCCCCTGTGGAGCGGTGATGGGTGATGAGTAATGAGTGATGGGTGATGAGTCAAAAGCGTGGATGGGAAATAGGAAATGGGAAATAGGAAATAGGAAATAGGAAATAGGAAACAGACAAAGCGAACCGGACATGCAGAGCCGTGCCTTCTCAGCGAGTGGATGGGGCGCTTTCGACCATTCACCGTTCCCCATTCCCCATTCCCCATTCCCCATTCCCCATTACCCATTACCCATTACCTGTGAGACGCGGCTCATCGTGTTGGTCACCGGTCACTGTTCACTGGTCACCGTTTGTCATTCACCGGCCCGGCGCCGGCTTCGGCGCGGGCAGGAAAGGCTTTAGCGGCGCAGGCACCGATGGCGTTGCGGATGGCTTGGGAGCGGGCCTCGGAGCGGGCACCACCGGGCGCACGGTTGGGGGTGATACGATCGGTATGCCAATCGCCGGCCCGCCGGTCGCGCCCTCGGTGCCGGCGGCGAACTCGAGCACGGCGGCGCCGGGGCGTTCAACGTTGCGGACCACGTATGGCGTGATGAGCAGCACGACCTCCGTGCGCCTGCTGTCATCACTCTGGCTCGAGAACAGACGCCCGACGATGGGGAGGTCGCCCAGCCCCGGCACCTTGCTGGCGGCCTTGCGCTCCTCCTGCTGTATCAACCCGGCCAGCACTTGCGTCTCACCGTTCTTGAGCCGCAGGGTAGTGGCGGCGTTGCGCGTGTTCACTTGAAAAACCGTTCCCCCGGCGCGGGTTGTGATCGCCGGTCCGGCGCTGCTCACTTCGAGACCGATTTTAATCGCCACTTCGTCATCCGGGTGGACGTTGGGCTCGACATCGAGCTTCAACCCGACGTCGAGATAGGTCACGGATTCAGAAACAAAAGCGCCCACGGCGGCCGCGGTAGTGGTGACCACAGGCAGCCTGTCGCCGATGTGGATCCGCGCTTTCTCGCGGTTCTTCACTCGAATGCGCGGATTGGCAAGCACATTGACGTCGCTGTCCTGGGCCTTGAGATTAAGCAGGAGGAGCGGATTTAGCACGAAGGTGGTAAGCCCGCTGCGATTGCGCAGGTCGATGACGCCCGAGGCGACCGTGGCGCCGGCGACCGTGTTGGTGACGGTTGTCGGCAAGCCGGTGATCGGATCGACAACGATGTTGGCGCTGCTGGTTCCCCCCTGCAACAGGCCGTATCCGATCTGGTCCGGCCAGCGAATGCCAAGTTCCAGCAGGCGGTTGCGGCTGACCTCCAGAACCTCCACCTCGAGCATGACCTCCGGATCGACCAGGTCCTGCGCCGCGATCAACTTCTCGGCAAGGCGGATCGCTTCCGGCGTATCGCGCATCACCAGCAGATTCGTCCGCTCGTCGACGAATACATCGCGGGTCCTCAATACCGTCCGGATCAGGTTGAGCGTCTGCTTCACGTCGGCGTTGCCGAGGTGGAAGCTTTTCACCGCCAGTTCCTGGTAGTCCCTCACCTTGTGCGGCAAGTTTGGATAAATCAGGATGGTGTTTTCGTTGAACACCTTCTGCTGGAGCTGATTGGTCACCAACAGGAACCGCACCACGTCTTCGATCCGGGTGTCGCGCACGAACAGCGTCGCCCTCAAATCGGGCCGCACCTCGCGGTCGAAAACAAAATTGATGCCGGCGGTACGCGACAGAACGTCGAACACATTCCGGAGCGGCGCCTCGCGGAACTCCAGCGTCACCGGCTTGCTCAGCGCGCTCTTCAGCGCCGGGGGGACGGAAACGACCCGCACGCGCCGCTCGTCTATGCTGCGCGCCAGCGCTTTGGCTTCCCGGTACGACGGATTCTCCGCGAGCACTGGCCGCAGCCTTGCCGCCGCCCCGTCGAGATTGCCCGCCTCGTAGAGCTTCTGTGCCTCGGCCACGATGCGCCGGTGACGTCGCTCGGCCTCGGCCGCGGCAAGCCCGGCCTGCGCTCGCTGGTTTTCCCCATCGAGCGCGAGCACGCGTTTATAAAACGCTTCGGCATCGTCAGGACGGCCGACCAGCCGCTGCTTGTCTCCAAGCAGCAGCAACTGGTTGATATGGGCCTCGCGGTTTCGCATGTAATACGCGCGGATCTCGGGGTTGTCCGGTTCCTCTTTGATCGCCTTTTCAAGCTGCCGCAATCCCTCTTCGACCTGGCCCTGTTCAACCAACAGCCGGCCTTGCTGGAACGCACCGTTGACGGCACATCCGGCAAGCACGAACGCGATCGCGATAGCGGGCAGGCAACGGCTCATGGCAGCGCTCCTATGGCAAGGGTTTGCTTGGTTCCGGTGGGCAGGTGGATCAGTATCAAGCGCGCGCCGGCGATTTGCTCCGCTTTGTAGATCGAGTCGATCGTGTCACCTTCGCGCACAATCAGGTTCCGGTCGCCGCTGGTGAGAAACACGGCAACGCCTTTTTCGGAGAAAAGTTTGCCCATGTAAGTGAACGGCAGCGGCGGCGCAGTCGGCGCAGGCGGCGGCGCGGGCGGCGCAGGCTTGGACGGTGGAGCCGGCTTGCGCCACGATCGCGGCGCGAATGCATCCTCGATGTCCTCCGCCGCCGGCTCGTGCACGCGCAATCTGTCGAGCTGCACCCGATCCGCTGCCTTCGGTTGCGGCTCACCCGCCCGAGGCGCGGCCCGGGTCGACCGCGCCGGCGCTTGCGCTACGGCGACCTCATTGGACGGCCTGTCTTCCTGGACCCACCGCGCAGCCCACAGCACCAACGCGAGCAGCGCGATCAATCCGAACCAGCGTGTCTGCGCACCGATCTTCATCCCTCTGCACCCAGGAACAGCGTGAGCTTGATCTGCGCCTCCAGCACTGGAGCGCCCACGTCCTGACGCTGGAACGCGATACTGTCGACCGCCAGCCCCGGCGTCTCGCGCGCCGCCTGCGCGAGGAAGCGGCGCACGTCCGGATATTTGCCTCGCGCCGGCAGCACGATCTGATAGCGTCTGAGCTTGCCGCCGGGGTCAGGAAGCGGCCGATACTCGCCCTTTTGGACCTCGAGTCCTTGTGACTCCGCCTCGCGGTGCAACCGGCGCAACAGGTCCGGCATGTCGGCAGGCCGGGGAAGCGCCTTGTAGAACGCCGCCAGATCAAGCTCGGGATTCGGCGCGGCGCTGCGTTTTCCGGCGCCGGCGGCCTGCAGACGCTCGACTTCACGAACCAACTCCTGATTGTCGGCGAGCGCCGGCCGCACAGCGGCAACGTAAAACGACGCGTCGAAGGCGAATAACGCCACCGCCACCACCGCCGGCCAGGAAAGCCCGTGTGCGGCCCGGCGCACGCGCCACAATGTCAGTTGGACTGTTCTTCGATCCATGAGGCTGTCACCACAAAGCGCAGTGGGCGATCCGGGTCCTGCACATTCGTCTGGTGGCTGAGCAAGTATACGTTCCTGAGAGCTGGCTGACGCTCGAGCCGTCCCAGGTAATCGAACATGGCTTCGCGGTCGGCCGCTTCCGCGCTGATTTCCACGTTGCCGGTTTTCTGGTCGGGCGCCATGCCGAGTAGCCCCACCCGCGGCATGCCGGCAGACTGGACCGCCTTGAACAGCCGCTCCCAACGCAGCGTAATCTTCCCAATGATCTCGTTGGCGTTCCGGATCTCGCGCACGGTCCGTTCGTCGAGCCGCGGCGCGCGCTCTCCCGCCCCGCTCGTGCGGCGTTCGAGCCGTTCGACTTGCGCTTCCAGCCGGTCCGCCTCGCCCTGGGCGTCGGAGTAGACACCGAATATCTCCCACCATGTCACCGCCGCGGCGATGATCAGCAGCAGCATGCCCGGCCAGCTAAAGGCGTGCTTGCGCGCTGCAAAATCGAGATTCAGATTGCGCATCACGTCACTCCGCACAAAGCGAGCGCCAGCTCACCGTCATCGCGCGGCGCCAGACCCGGCCTGTTGCCCGGCGTGAGGCGCTCTACCCTGACGCCGGCCGCGTCAAGCGACACGCCATCGACCGCATGCAGGAACACAAGCTGCACGCCCGGCCCGATACCGAGGAGCTTGCGCTCCTGCTCGATGAACTCCGCCAACGACCCGGTGCCATCGTTCAGTGGCCGGGAGCGCAACGAACGCCACTCTCCGCCCTCGCGCAGGCCGAGCATCAACCGTCTCGGCTCCGCGATCGCGAGCCACGCAGCGCGCGCACGCCGGCCGCCCCAGGCGTTGAACGCCGCCATCAGGTGGGGCTGGATTGAGCGCACGTTGAGCCGGGATTGCGCAGCCAATGCGCCCACCGCGTCAAGCAGCGTCTGCTCGACCGCGCTCGCAACCCGCGCCGTTCCGGCCTTCGCCCCCGACAGCCGGATGGCCCAATTTTCTGCGCCGGCACCGAACACCTGCCCGAAACGGGCGCGGGCGTAAGTGATGTCTTCCTCCTCGGTGACGAGGGCGGGATTCCACCGCAGCAGCAGGTAGCGGACGAAATGATCCGAAAGGATCACGACGGTGTCGGCGTCTGCGAGATCGGGCGGCGCCAGCGCTTCGCGCAGCGCCTCGATCGCCGGCGCCCACGCATGCTCGTCATGAGCCTGCCCGCACGCCACGACCTTGCGCTGGAGCAGTCTTGGCCTGAAGCCGCGCGCCAGCCGCACCGCGGCGACCCGCTGCGGCGACAGCGCGATACGCACCTCATCACGCCACAAACGTGACACGATTGATCTCCGCCAGCGTGGTTCGACCTCTTCGCACCAGTTCGAGCGCCGCTTCGCGCAGATCGCGCGTGCCGAGCCTGTGCGCCGCCTCCTTGATCATCCGGATCGGCTGGCGCGAGGAAATCAGCTCACGCAACTCGTCGTTGAGCAGCATGGTCTCGGCGATCGCCGTGCGTCCGCGGTAGCCGGAGCCCCGGCACTGGCCGCAGCCGCGACCGGCGCGGAACGCGAATCCGCGAACCGCCTCCCGGGTGAGTCCTGAATCGGCAACGAGCTGCATATCGGGCTCGACGTCCACCGTGCAATGCGGGCAATTGAGGCGCACCAGCCGCTGGGCCATCACGCCGTTCAACGCGGCGACGAAGCTGTATCCGTCCAGGCCCATGTGCAGGAAGCGGCCGATCACGTCGAACACGTTGTTGGCATGCACGGTGGTGAAAACCAGGTGTCCGGTGAGCGCCGACTGCACCGCGATCTGCGCGGTCTCCGGATCGCGGATCTCGCCCACCATGATCCGGTCCGGATCGTGGCGCAGAATGGAGCGCAGCCCCCGGGCGAATGTGAGTCCCTTCTTCTCGTTCACCGGGATCTGCAGCACGCCGGCAATCTGGTACTCCACCGGGTCCTCGATGGTGACGATCTTGTCGCGGCCGCTGTGGATCTCGGAGAGAAGCGCGTAGAGCGTGGTGGTCTTGCCGCTCCCGGTCGGGCCGGTCACCAGCAGCATGCCGTGAGGTTCGTTGGCAAGCTTACGGAGCCACGCCATGGTCGGGGGGTCGAATCCCAGCGCTTCCAGCCTTAAGCCCTTGAATTCGTCGGCGAGCGCCTGCTTGTCGAGGATGCGCAGCACCGCGTCCTCGCCGAAGATGCTCGGCATGATCGAGACGCGAAAGTCCACCTCCCGTCCCTTCACCCGCACCTTGAAGCGGCCGTCCTGGGGAATGCGCCGCTCCGCGATGTCGAGCTCCGCGATCACCTTCACCCGCGAGATCACCTGTTCCGCCGTATCCGCACTTTCCACGGTGCCGACCTGCGTCAGCACGCCGTCGATCCGGTACTTGATCCCGAGCCCACCGCCCGTGGACTCGAGGTGGATGTCGCTCGCGTTGATCTTGAGCGCGTCGTAAAGCGTGGAATTCACGAGCTTCACCACCGGGCTTGCCTCCTCGCTGATCGCCCGCAGCGAAAGGTCTTCCACCGCGCGGTCGGCGCGGCGCTCGTTTTCAATGGCGCTGACGCCGTCCATCGCCCGCATGCCCTCCTCGACCCGGACGAGATAGGCGGCGATGTCATCGCGATGGGCAAGCCAGAACGCGAACGGCACGCCGATGCGTCCTTGTGCCCAGGTCTGGAGCTCGAGCGCGAAGGGATCCGCTATGGCGACCAGCAGTTCGCCGGCTTCGTCGCGGAACGCGATGCATTCGTGCGCGGCGGCTTCCTGGAACGGCAGCACGTCAAACGCCGGCGCGAGCGCGTGCAGCCGCTGCATCGTGAGCACGGGGAATCCAAGCGCCGCGCCAAGCACCTGTGTGAATTGCCCGGGTGCCAGCGCGAGCTGTTCCTGCAGCACATCGATCAGCCGGTGCCGGCTGCGTGCCGCCTCCTGCCGCGCCCGGATCAGGTCCGCGTCTGTCAGGAAAGCGCGCTCTGGAATCGCGACCTCGTTCATTGAATCCTCCCCGCAAGCTCGAACACCGGCAAGTACATGAGCACCACGATGACGCCGATCACCACGCCGATAAGGGCCATCAGCAGTGGCTCGAACAGCCGGCTGAACCAGTCCACCCAGCGCGAAATCTCTTCGTCGCAAAAGGCGGCGATATGCTCCATCATTTCGACCATCCGGCCGCTTTTCTCGCCCACCCGCAGCATGCGCAGCGCGAGCGGCGTGGTGAGCCCGTTCGCCGCCATCGCGTCCGAGAGCGTGCGCCCTTCCCGGACCATTTGCGCGGCGCGGCCCAGGTTTTCACGAAGCCCCGTGGCCAGCAGCCCGGAACACATGTCGAGGGCAGCCACCACCGGCGTGCCGCCCCGCAGCAACATGCCGAGCGTGCGATAGAAGCGCCCCAACTGGTAGAGATGCATGCGGCTGCCGATCGCGGGGATCTTCTGCAGTTGCGCCGCCAGCCAGTTTCGTGATTGCGGCAGCAGCGCGAGCCGCACCAGCACGGCCACCGCGACCAGAAAAACGCCGCCGGCAATCACGCCGTTCTCGTCCAGGAACTTGCCGGCTTCAAGCAACAGCCGCGACATCAGCGGCAGTTCGCCCTCGATCTCCTCGTAGACATGGCTGAACCTCGGCACCACGTAGCCGAGCAGGAAAAGCAGCACCAGCACGCCGACCCCCATCAGCAACACCGGATAGAGCGAGGCGCTGATGAGCTTGCCGCGCACGGCGTTGACCTGCGCCTGGTAGGACACATAGCGCCTGAGCGCCTCCGGTACGTCCCCGGTCCGTTCCGTCGCCCGCACCGAGGCGACAAACAACGTCGGGAAGGCTTCCGGCAGGTCCTGCATCGCCTGCGACAGCGTGCGTCCCTGCTGCAGTTGGGTCTTAAGATGCTCGAACACCGCCAGCGTGGGCCGGTGCTCCTCCTTTTCCGCGAGCCCTTCGATCGCTTCCACCAGCGTAAGACCGGCCGCGAGCAATGCGAGCAGTTCCTGGGCAAAAACCGCCACCGGGAAGCGACTGCGGCCCGGCGCCAGCGCGAAATTCCAGAACGCGGCGCGACGCAACGACAGGACATGCAGCCCGCTCGCCCGCGCCTGCCGCGCGGCGTCCGCCTCGTCAGCCGCCTCCACCGCGAGCGACACTATACTTTCGGAATCGCGCAGCGCTTTCACGTGGAATTGCATGAAGCAATCCTCATCGCTGACATTCGCGAGCAAGTCCCGGTGGTGCGGACCTCACCAGTTGGTGATGTCCGCATCCTCGCCCGTTCCGCCGATCTTCCCGTCCTTACCGTAGGACAGCAGATCGAATTCGCCGTGCTCGCCCGGCGAGCGGTATACATACGGATTTCCCCAAGGATCAACGGGCACCGCCTTCCTGAGGTATGGCCCCGACCACTTGGCTTCGTTTTCGGGCCGCACATTGAGCACATTGAGCCCTTGTTCCGTTGTCGGATAGCGGCCGGTGTCGAGCCGATACTGATCCAACGCCTTCTCGAAGGCGTCAATCTGGGCGCGTGTGGCTTTCACTTCGGACTTGCCGATCTGCGCGAAGTAGCGCGGCCCCACGTAGCCGACCAGCAAACCGATGATGACCATCACCACGAGAAGTTCCAGCAGCGTGAACCCTCCCGCGGACCGCTTGTTCGTCGCCGCGAACATGATGCTCCCTATTTGTCCTGCAGCCGTCCGCACCGGTTCGGCTGCCAATCCCAAAAATACGCCCATCAATCACCGCCCGGCCCAAACAACTCGTCGGCACCGGGGGAACGCCGCAGAGAGAAAGTGCCGGCGCCAAGGCACGCCTCCCCACCCCTCGCAATCGCCATGCAAACACTGGGTTCCGCTTCCGCGGGCGACAGGCTGACCAGCCTATTCTATACCATGGCACCGCTACATATACCCTCGCGACGCCAGCAGAGGTATCAGTGAAATCCCTTAGGAAGAGATGGGCACATCCCTGAGCAAAACGCGAACGAATAGGCCTCTTAGACATCCCTCAGAATGAAGATCGGCAGCGAGGGGCGCCGGTTATCTTTCGAGGCGCAATCCCCGCCTGATTTGTTGCAGGTGCGGCAGGCAGCCACAAACCTTTGCTGCGATACCAGCAACTCGAAGGGCGTGCACGAGAATGAGATAGAAAAGTTACTCCGACCCTGAGAATGCGCGAGATCCGTGGCACGCGTAGGGTGCGCTTGCGCACCACCGATGCGCCGGAGCGGTGCGCTCCGCGTTGCGGAGCACACCCTACGGGCACTGATAATGAGCTGACAATGCGGCGCCCGGGCTGGGTCAAAAAACGGGCGGTGGCATCCGCCACCGCCCGGGGCAAGATCGCTGCCGAACGGGGTGTTACTGGTGTTTGGAGGATGTCGAGATGCCCCTCCCGCTCACTGCTCGACCACGACGTCCTTGACCAGCCTCAGCTCCTCAACCGTAAGAGCGCCTTTACCAAACGCGGCCGATCAGGCGGAGTCAAAGCGCGTTGTCCGTCGTCGTGACGGCGCATTCGTGCCTCGACACGAACCACGAGTCACGAACCGCCAGCCTCACATTGCCGCTTCGTTTTTGGCTGGCCTGATTGGCGAGATCTTTATCCTGGCTTCAGCGTTGGCCTGGACCTGGCCCAGTTCCTGTTCGCGCCGCTCGCGGCGGATCCTGGCGAATGTTTTTCGCAGATCAGTTTGAGCGCTCGATGTGTAACGGAACGAACGGTCGAGGATCGATTTCATACGGCCCCATTCAAAAGCGCCACACCCTGACGGTAGTCACATCCTCATCGTCCGGCTTGTATTCCCACAGCATCAGGGCCGCAACTTCTGAGCGCACCACGCCCAGATAGGATGTGTTCTTGCCGTACCACACCGTGGTGACGGCGGTTTCCAGCGCTTGCAGGTCGATCAGTTCCAATCCACGCGCGCGGAGTTTCAAGACGGTCTTTGCGCAGTTGTTGTTCCCTTCGAGATTCAGCTCTTCCGTCGGGAATCGGGACATGATCTGGCGAATGATCTCCGTTTTTTTCGTGGCGGGAAAAGCTTTCATGTAATTCCGGTCGTGCTCGGTGATGAGTGCCATGGTTTCCTCTCCTTCGTACCCGCTTGGCGTGTGGGCTGATTCTGCAATCATGGGGTCTTCTGATTCATGCAAAGAATGAGTTACAAAGGTATAGAAGGGCGATCGTGCTTTCAATCGGGTGATTCACCCAAAACGCATGGAACGGATACCTGCGTGCACAAACAAACCGGCTGCGGCGCGACGACACATAAACCACGATCGCGTTGTGGCGTCGGCCCAGGTTCAATTCCACCGCTGGGGTCATTCACACCAGCACTCGCGATACCGGACGCGATGGCCGGCCCGGAACATTCCAGTTGAGCTGATTTACGATCTCTTCCGGCTCGGACAGGGCGGGGCAGTACGTCCAATGCTGCAGCGCCTCGTTCCCGAGCAGGATCATGCCGATGTGCCTGGAGGAGTCGGCGTCGATCGCCGGATCGGGATCGTAGAAGCCGAGCCAGCGGCGCAGTAACTCGATATCCTCGCTTGCGCCGGTGAGAAACAGCCAACCCGGGCCGACGTTATGCTCGTGCGCGTAGTGTTTCAGCGCGTCCGGCGTATCCTCTTCGGGTCTGAGCGTGAGCGAGTAGAAGAATAGGTCGCGGCCGACCCGGTTCCCAAGCAGCTTCTGCACCCTGCGCAGGTTCGCGGTCTGCAATGGGCATAGTTGCGAAGATCGGGAATACATGAAACCGAGGATCACGGTCCGGCCTTTCAGGAGATCGTCGTAAAAGCGCACGCTTCGGTTCTCGTGCGTGCGCAGGACCACGTCCGCAACCGCAGCCTTGCCGCCGCGATGCCCAAGAAGGCCGGCCGCGCTTCCCGGAGAAGTGCCCCGAAGCGGAGGTCCGAACACCGCCCCAAGCACGGCGCCCACGCTCAGGACCGCGAGGCTGGCCAATGCGTCACGTCTTTTCATGCAGACCTCCCCCAGGCCCATGTCACGCCCTGTTGCGTTGACTCCACACGAGTCTCGCTATATCCAAGCCGAAACTCGGGAAGCGCCAAGACTCCATTGAAACCGGAATACGTGTCCGAAGCCAATCCGGTGTTTAACGGAATTTGGATGAGGGTATCAACGGACAAAACATTTCCCCTGTCAGGCGTGGGGTCGGCAACCTGATCGCGCGTATTGCTACAATAGCCGCCTTTTCCGAGGCGCTTGCCCGCCATCATCGACCCATGCCGGACCCGATTCCCCGCAGCGCCATCGTGATCCGTGGTGCGCGCCAAAACAACCTGAAGAACCTCAGCCTTGAACTGCCGGCGAACGAGCTCATCGTTGTCACCGGCGTCTCGGGCAGCGGCAAGTCCTCGCTGGTCTTCGACACGCTCTACGCGGAGGGGCAGCGCCGCTACGTCGAAACGTTCTCGCCATACGCGCGGCAGTTCCTCGACCGCATGGACAAGCCGCAGGTCGATGCCATCGAAGGCATTCCGCCGGCAATCGCCATCGACCAGGTGAACCCGGTGCGCACCTCCCGCTCCACCGTCGGCACGATGACGGAGCTCAACGACCACTTGAAGCTGCTGTTCGCGCGCGCCGCCCAGCTCCATTGCCGCGGCTGCGGTGCGCCGGTGCGGCGCGACACGCCGCAAAGCATTTTTTTAGAACTCGCGCGGCGCACGAGTGCCGCCGGCGAGCCGCGCCTGGCCATCACCTTCCCTGTCCCCGTTCCGGAAAACTTTTCCGAGGCGGAAGTGAGGCAGCTTCTCGAACGGCAGGGTTATACGCGAATTCATTCACACAGGGGCAATACGCTGGAGGTTGTCCAGGACCGGCTGCGTTTCTCCACCGCGGAACGCGCGCGGGTGATCGAGGGGCTGGAGTCCGCGCTCAGGATCGGGCAGGGCCGCGTCAATGTCCACGTGCTTGGCGAAACCACTGCGGCGCCAGCCCGTTCCGGCCCGAAGCGAGACGCTTCGGGCGTTCGCCGGCACGAACGCGCGCAGGCGCGTCCGAGAATTCCCGGCTCACCCCCCGCCTCTCCATCCCTCACTCCTCGCTCGCCGTGGAAGTTTTCCACGGCGCTGCACTGCCCCGACTGCGACATGCACTACCAGGAGCCGACGCCGAGCCTGTTCTCGTTCAACTCGCCGGTGGGCGCCTGCGACAAGTGCCGCGGCTTTGGGCGCGTTATCGGCATCGACTACGGTCTCATCGTACCCGACGAAACAAAGACGCTGCGCGGCGGCGCGGTTCGGCCGTGGCAGACCGACGCCTACCGGGAATGCCAGGACGATCTCGAGAAATACGCCAGGAAGCGCGGCATCCGGCTCGACACGCCGTGGCGCGATCTCGCCGAAAGCGAACGGCGCTGGGTGCTGGAAGGCGAATCGGCGTGGGTGAGCTGGCGCAAGTCGTGGCCGGGCACGTGGTACGGCGTAAAACGCTTCTTCGACTGGCTCGAAACCAAGGCCTACAAGATGCATATTCGCGTGCTGCTCTCGCGTTACCGCGCCTACACGCCATGCAGTGTGTGCGGCGGCGCCCGGTTGAAGACCGAGGCTCTCGCCTGGCGTCTCGGAACAAGAGACAACGCGGACGCAGTGGTCCCGGCGAGTCAGCGCTTCTTGCCAAGCGGCGTCAGGTTCGGACGCGAAGTGCTCGAGCGGCTGCCGGGGCTGACGGTGCACGATCTGGTGCTGTTCCCGATCGAGCGCTGCCGCGCGTTCTTCGAGCGCCTGACCTTGCCGGCGCCGCTCGATGAAGCGATCGAACTGCTGCTCGGCGAGATCCGCGCGCGGCTCGGCTACCTTGTCGAAGTGGGGCTCGGTTATCTCACGCTCGACCGGCAGTCGCGCACGCTCTCGGGCGGTGAAGTCCAGCGCATCAACCTCACCACCGCGCTCGGCACCTCTCTGGTGAATACGTTGTTCGTGCTGGACGAGCCTTCGATCGGGCTGCATCCGCGCGACATGGGGCGCGTGATCGCCGTAATGCGGAAGCTTCGCGACGCGGGCAATTCCCTGGTCGTGGTCGAGCACGATCCGCAGATCATGTTTGCCGCCGACCGTATTCTCGATCTCGGCCCCGGTCCCGGCGAGCGCGGCGGCAACGTCGTGTTCTTCGGCACGCCACAGGGGCTGCGTGGCGCGAAGGAATCGCTTACCGGCGACTACCTTGCAGGGCGCAAGCGCGTCGATGGGCGAACAGTGTACGGTCACCCCGGTGAACGCTTGCCCCGTACCCCGATACGGGGCCGGGGTCCGGAACGCACCAGGATTCCGGCTGCCACCGGAATGACGGGACGCGGCGCCGCCACCATCGACATTCTGGGTGCTGCGGAACACAACCTGAAAGCGATCGACGTCACGATCCCTCTGCACCGCCTCGTATGCGTCACCGGCGTGTCGGGTTCAGGCAAGTCGACGCTGGTGCAGGACGTGCTCTACGCCGCGCTGCGCAAGGCCAAGGGCAAGCCCACCGAAGCGCCGGGCGCCCATCGCGCGGTGCACGGCCATCAGTACATCGCCGACGTCGTGATGGTGGACCAGTCGCCGATCGGCCGCACCACCCGTTCCAATCCCGCGAGCTACGTCGGCGCATTCGACGCGATTCGCAAGCTCTACACCGCAGCGCCGCTCGCGAA